>Ga0307518_10002057_pt1 | contig 14787 bp, 11 predicted proteins | sample 25_EM_MG_FD_203889 | JGI IMG/M metagenome (GOLD analysis project Ga0307518, IMG submission 203889) | Populus trichocarpa ectomycorrhiza microbial communities from riparian zone in the Pacific Northwest, United States - 25_EM | ecosystem: Host-associated > Plants > Roots > Unclassified | place...
GAATCCAAAAAAAAAAATGATAATATCATAGAAGAAAATGAACAAAAAAAAGGATGTGAAACCGCATTATTTTTTTAAAACCATAACTTAGGTCATTAAATCAGAAGCACTATAAATAAAAAAAAATCATGAAATCCAATTCTTAACAACAACATAAAGATCTAAAAATTAATTATTTAGTATTAGATGACGTCTCATGTGCCGTCCAAATGGGTCGGACACCACCTACTCGATGGAGCATAATGAACATGCTCCAACATTTTTTTGAATAAAAAATTAATTATTTAGTATAAAAATACCAAATCATCCCTATGCCTATGAAAATTTAAAAAAAAAATGTAAAAATTAGAAAACTGAATATTTTTCGACGGGCCATCACGAGCAGAACTGAGTAGATATTGGAAACGTGTCTGATGCATGTTTTATGTAGGTCTAGGCTGAAACTATCTCGAAGTAAGCGGATATGATTAAGCCTTTGGAGTCATTGAACTGAAACAAATAATTGTGTGCTGTATGTTCAATTGGTAAATTACTTTGTTTCAGAAGCAGCTGTGGAACTGAAATACCTGCAAGACAAGACAAAAAAAAAAAAAAAACTCAATTTGCATCTAGATCTCTCAATTTGCCTGAAGTTTTCATTTTATTAACCCACGCATACATAATTCATTGTCGCATTAATGTTTTCTTTTGCATTGCCAATCTTGTTTAAGGTTTCTTCCTTAAAATAAATATGATCCTGTGTGCAGTAGCATAGGATTTAACCGAGCACAGTTTGAATTACCACCCATCAAAAGAAGAATGGATGGCTCTTGCACTTGAGGTATTGGCCTAGCGGTGGAAGGGATTTATTCCTTTTCTCTGCATCCGGATTCGAACCTCTTTGTGCACGCCTGTCACCTCCGGGATGCCTTATATGCTCATTGGGTTTGCAGTATATTTAGTGGGTCATAGGATTAGTCGTGGTGCGCGCAAGCTGGCCCGAACACCCACGCAAATTAAAAATAAAATAAAATGGATGGCTCTTTGTGGGTGGGATTAAGCCTGAAAACGTCAGTGAAGCTCTTTCTATCCTCAAACCCACGGTGTTGTTAGTAGTAGTGTTTGTGGCTGTATGACATTACTTAGGATCAATCATGAATAGTGTCGTTTATGGATGCTGTACGTTCTGTACTGTATTGATTGGTCATGAGGAAAAAGAATTCGTTCCTGATTGCCTGACTTGAAATCTGATGTGCATTGAGCCATTATTACTATGAGATCCATGGAGTTCATTTATTTGAGGTGAACGGTGTGAATGTGGCATAGGTCAGTCCGAGGCTGAAATCCACGCTTTTGAGAGGCAGCTCGAAGTGTATTTTCTGCATATTTTGTGGTAAGATTTTTTTTCCCTTGGTATTATTAACTCGCGCCTATGTTTCCAGCACAAACAAATTTTCTTGAGACTTTTTTTCTACTTCCAACTCCTGACGCGGATTGAAGACACAATAAGAGGATTTACCACTGTTTTTTCATCTTGAAATTATAAAAGACTCATCTTCTACCAATTCTATAAATAGAATGTAATTTTGGTTGAACCAATGACTAGCAACTAACAAGAAATCACTCCCGCAAAAAAATTGTCAGAATCTTCAATATTCATCAAAAGAAAAAGGTGATTTTGCCGCCTCCGACACCCCCCCCTAATGTTTTGTTGATGTGGCAGAATATATTTCGTTCCAATGAGGTGTCAAGGATTAGGAGGATACTTGATGATTCTGTTAACTGAAGTGGAGCCCGACCTCCATTTTTTTTTTATCCATCTCAATATCAGAAATTCCTTGAATCCTGAGTTGGTGGTTAGTGCATAATGGAACAAGGAGCATGTCTGGGAGTGAATCTATTTATATGCCATAAAACTTCTTATATATATATATATATTTGATGAATTATGGCGAGAGAGAGGGAGGCAACAAGCCAAAAGATGTAGATTTTCTATCACAATACATCATATAGTAGTAAACTTTCCGTGTCCATGTTGCAGCATAACTGGCTGAGATTAACCATCCGCGACACCTATTATCAAATAAGAAAGAGAAAAAAATGCGGGGGAGAATGGCTGTCCCCAGTGACTGAAGACAATGTCGACAAATTGTCAGAAGTTAAAATGAATGGTTCACAAAGAATCTTGGCTTGGTTGGCTTCACCTTGATGCCTAGAAACATTTGGCTTCTTCACTCTGTTTTCTCTGGTCCATAGAGCTTGGGATCTGTTTGATAATATAAAACATCCCCAGCGTCACTAACATAGTGATCTTGTTTCATGCTTCTTATAAGTGTTCCCAGCAAGTAAAACGGAAGAGGTCCAGATTTCTTTGGTTCTCGGTAGTACTTCCCGAGTACAGGCTTAGCTGCTTCTGTCTGTAAGATCAAAATGAACAATCATTACTAGATCCAGAAGAAAGTGGACCACTTAAACAAACACAATAACAATTAGGGTGCAAAGTATAATTTCACTTACTGCTTCGATTAAGTGGTAGTGGGGGATTTGAGGGAAGAGATGATGAATCACATGGGTCCCGATATCATGGTGGATGTTGTTAATCCATCCATAGTCACGGTCAAGGGTTGTAAGGCCTCCTCTCAGATAGCTCCATTCCTATTGACAGCCAGAAAGTATAGACTATAGATATTAGTTTAGGAAATTTAACACCACTAACTTTCATATCTAGTGGAAAAAATAGACAATTTGGTAGGAGAAGAAAAATGACTGGTGAATATTGACAAGAAATGTAAGAACAAGGCTAAGGAGATTCATCTTCCAACCTTTCCACGATACCAAGGAAGTTTCTCATCATGTCCATGGTGATGCAAGTAAGTGACCAAGTCCAACCACATGACAAAAATCTGCATTTATAAGCAAATTCGATCGTATGAATATAGGCACTAAAGAATAATTGAGTTGTAGAAATTATAAAAAATGGTAAAGAGATAGGTAAACCAAGAACTAAACCTACCCAATAGGGAATGCCATAGAGTTTAAGCATTTGGACAGGACCCATTACAAAGGATAAACAAGCAACCAATGCTGCCATTGCAGTCCAGCAGGCAGTTGAGGTAATAACATCTTTCCTCTCATTTGGGGCAAACAAATCACTGTCTGGATGGAAATGAGAGCCCTTCTTTCCTGGACTTCTACTCCACTGTAAGGTCATTGAAACCCGTATTATGTAACAGTTATCAGTCTATCAAAAACTCTCCTAAGGTTAATCTTTAGATTTGGTTAACTAAGATGCTAAAGGCTTACCAGATAAACAGGGTAAGCAAGCATAGGGAAAGGCAAAGTGAATCTCAATGTTCTTGTGACATTATCCAAACTCTTGTATATTTTCTCAGGCAACTGCAATAACAAAGAGTATACATCAATGAGTTCCAAGTCTGAAAGCAGAGAAACCAGATTGCTTGAAACAAAGAGGTCACTGTTCACAAAAACTCACTGGTTGCCACGATTCATCATTCTCAACATGTCCATGGTTTTGATGATGGGTTCTGTGGCTAATTCTCCTGTAGTGATCATCAAAGTTGCAAGCATATCAGACGGTATGAAATAGATAAATTCCATTAAAAACTAAACAGGACACTGAAATACTTGGAATTTAGCAGGATTGCAGGAACTAACCATCCATGATAAGGAACCAGGATTGAAGAATGAAGGAGATGACCCACTACACTATTCAGCTTTGGATTATTTGAGAAGCTCCCATGACCACTGCATATTTATAACGAAACACCATCCACATTAGAAACATAAAGCAAATGCAGAACTAAAGCAAAGCTGCAGATCTTTAATGTTCAGGAAAGAATTGGCCATAAAGTTCTATACTGAAAGCAAATTAAAACGGAAAATAAAAATTCAAATTCAAGAAACAGAAAAAACATGAATTTACCAATCATGGCCAAGAACAAAGAGAGCCCAGAACATGGTCCCCTGAGCAAACCAGTAAAGAGGCCAAACAACCCAATTGTTGAAGTAAGCAGCAACAACAGCCAATCCACAAACCACAGCAACATCTCTCACGACATAGCTCATAGATCTCCATGGATTTTTAACCCAACAATGCTTTGGTATAGCAGCTCTTATATCAGCTAATTTGAAAGGTGGTGGAGCACCAGGGTCGAAAAATTCACCTTCATGTTCATTAACACCCTTAACGCTCTCTCTTTCTTTATCTTCCTCCTCAATTACTGGAGCACTAACCGGAATAGCAACATTCAATGCCCAGTTTCTCTGTCTAGACCAACTAGAGACCTTGAAAGAAGAACCAAGATTGTAACTTTTGGAGACTGGCGGTTGTCTAATCTTTAAAAGATTGGTAGTTTTTGATGTTAAGCCAGTTCGGCTTTGATGGTAAACTCTAGGAAGGGGTCTTAGGCCACATTCTGATAAAACCCAGCTAGCCATTGAAGACCCAGAAGCAAAGAAGGCAAGTATATCCAATTCTTGCTATCTCAGTTCATACAAGAACATAAAATGAATGGAAGCCTAGTGAAAAGAAAAGGTACAAAATTTGCAAAGTTGATGAAGAGATAACAAAAGGGCTTCTCTCCTCCACTGCCAGCTATAAAAATCTAAACTTGTGCTGCTTGTAGCTTGTCCTCTCGTTTAAATGCGTCCATGTATATATACACACGCACCTGTGCGGGGGTTTACTGTTTAAGGTATTATTTTATATTAAATAGAAGTTATTTTTAATGTATTTTTTCTCATAAATATATAAAAATAATAATTTTTATTTTTTAAAATTTATTTTAAACATTATCATAGGTATTCAATAATCTAAAAATATAAAAAATAAATAATTTTAAGCCAAAAAAATATAAAAATTTCATAAAATACAGTTTCTACCGTAAAAAAACAAAAAGTTAAAAAACTTGGTTAAATGGATTTTTATTAAACGATGGACAGTCTTTTTTTTTAAAAAAAATTCTTGCATAAATATAACTTCTGTCATAAAAATTATTTACAAATCTCATTTTTATATGAAAAATGAAAATACGATAATTCCTCCAATCATAGATCCTGTAGTGTAATTGTGGCTGCCACTCAGGGGCTTCTGAAACAGTGGGGTGGCGTGTGAGAACAAAACTTCAATATTGACCCGCTGTGGTCTTCTTTTATTTTTGTGGACAATGGAGAATGACATGTGCGAAAGGAGAAAGTAGACTGACGTGGTCAAATCTGGAATGTTGATAGTATATAGTTACCTTTGTCAAGGTCGTCATCTTATGGAGTCAAATTCATTTATTCTCATTTTCACTAGCTTTTCAACATAAATGAACTCTCTTTGATGTTTCGTTTTCTCATGTGCTTCACGCAACGGCTATTTTCTGGCACATGGACGGCAACAAACAACCGGCCACTATTCGATTAGAAAGTTTTTCTTGATGACTTTTGTGTGTTCATTAGATTTTTCAGTTTGTTCCAGTTTTTCCGACCAATTTAGGTCAAATAAATTGTTCGTGCGTCTTAGGTATTAGGTAATGAAAGCTGGTAAGAGCAAAGAGAAGATTTCAAAATTTCAATCAACTCAAGCAAGGAATTATTCATATTCAAATCTTTTATTGTTTTACCAATTCCTCATCTACGTCATGAGTGCGAACATTAAATCTTTTATTGCAATAGAAATTATTTTCAGTAATTTCATCACTGCGCATACAATAGCTTCTTAGTTTTACACTTCCAAAGGATTGATTTAGGTTGACAAAAGGGGGGAAAATCATTTAAACTTCCTAGAGAGACGGTATGCCATAGTGTTAATTCAATTTATAAGGATATCCTAAATCTTGATTTTAAGAAAAATAAAGCACGCAGGATGCATAGATATGGAAGGCATAAGATATTATACTAGATGTATGATCAGCCAATGCATTGTATTTTTTTTTCCTTTTTTTTTCATCAAAGAAAAAAATCGCTTAGATATGGATTCATTTTAACAAGGGTACCGACCACCCTTTAAAATAATACACTACTATATCTTTCCGACCAATGAGTTTGCCCCCACAATTCAATTTTCAGCAAGCCATACAAAGGTGCTCTAAAGTGCACCAGCACCACTCAGGAAATTAATCGATACTCGGGGAAAACGTGGACACATAATGGTCAAAGAGGGCCCAGACTGTGCCCAAATGTCAACGGTTAATAATATAATAATATCCTTTTTTATAAACTGCTCATTCATGCAGATGAAAATAACATTCGGTGTGAAAAAGGAAAAAAGAAATAACAAGATGCAGATGAGTTGCTTTGACTACTCAGAATATACACGAACGGATATACACGACAAAGTACCAGTCATCAAGATATGCAAAGAAGAAAACTGGTGTACTGATGGTACCATCCGAAAACTTTAATGGATCGTTAAGGATATGAAGCAATGGCTACCTCATTGTCAACGGTGGGCTTTCTGGGAAGCCAGACGAATAACGTATCAAACCACCACTTGGTGGCAACAGATGATCAAATGTTCCACCATTTGCGTTTCTCCATTTGCTTGGCAAGTTCATTAGCCATTGATCCAAAGTTTTCAGCCCCACTCTGCAACTCGGCTGTACGCTCACTGAGCCTCTGTTATGAATAATATAAGCGTGAAGGAAAAAAAAGACTAGGTCAAAGCAAATCACTACAAGAATTTATCCAAGGTGTATATTTACAATTAGAATGAGTGTTGATGGTGGTGATTTAATAAGTCTCCTTGGGCTTCTATCCGCAAGGTTCATGCCTGCTTTTAGGTTTCAGAATGCATGTTTCTAATTGTTTTGTTAAAGCCATTTCTGATGTAATTCTTTGAATGTCGTCAAAGCAAGAAATTAAACTTCGACATTAAGACCAAATATACCTTGAGTACAGTTATCTAATCAGAAATTTTAACTGTATTATCCACTCCTCAGAGTTGCACAATTTGATGTGGGAAAAAAAGTTCCGTGTATTTAAGTTGGCTATGGTACCTCAAATCAATTTATTAACAATTCTCTTAACATTAAATGAGAGAATATCCAAAAATAAGCAAATGCTAGCCTCAATCATATGAATTTTTCAAGCATTTAGTTCAAATATGAGATACCATTAGATTGGGCTACGATCGCAGCCATTATCAGATGGTTCCCAAAAGGTGGGGCACTAATTAACTGTATTGCAGGTATCATTTTATTAGGTTAGGTGCAACATGGGCTAGAACAATTCATGGATGGTTCTTAAAGGGGAGGTCAAATTGTCAAGTCAAGTGGGGCCTAAATTGTTTATCCAAGTTTGGAGTTTGGTATATAATGACTTGCTTTCCAGATAACTTTATATCGAGGGCATAATTTCAAAATCTAGAGCCTTCAAGGCAACAAAAATTTCTTCCAGAAGACAGTTCATCCAACGAGTTCATAAAAGGGAACCAAAATTAAATCCATCACTACCTCAAGCTTCTCCTGGCGTTGTATGAGCTTATCCTTTGCACGTGCAGCTACAGCAGAGACATCCTAGAAACACAAACCACCATGTCAGAAAATATATAATCCACAAAACACCAGCATTTTAACCTTTCATGTTGAATTACCTCCTTCCTATATTTAGCCTTAATTTCATCAGCTGTTTTGAGCTTTGGCTGTGAATCAGTACTTGCACCTTCAAATAATCTTTCCCTTTCTGTTCCCCTATCTGCAGAGCAACAAAAAAGTGGTTAGCATGAATTAGCAAGTCTACCAAAGTAGAAGATTTGGGGTACCTTTAGTATCATTCTTGCTCATCATTTCAGATGAAGATGAGACAAATAGAGGTTCATCAATATCAATGTCATCTGCAGCAAACAGAAGCACAGTCAAGAAAAGGACCAGACAAGGAAATAGAGGAAGATTCTTGGAGCAGAGGGATACAGAACCTATACGAAGCTCCACAACTTTTTGGTCATCCACAAGGTCGATGGAAGGCTTTAAGAAAGGAGGGCTGGAAAATATGCCCTCTAAATGTGCAAAATTATTCTTACAAACTTCAAAAAGATCTACATCGTGCTCTGCCATGCTCCCTTGGAACCCCTTAACCAAACCACCTAAAATTCCAGAGGAAGCACCCTGTGACCACAGAAACTATTTACACAATACCAAAAAGTTTTGGGCGAAAAACAGAAAGCCTGAAATTGAACTTCAACCTGTGTTATCTTCTGATTGGGAGATAAACTGATAGTGGCATCAGCAGCAGCTGTAAGTAGTTTATCATGAAGGCTAGGCAACGACTCTGGGATCCTAGAATTACCAATTTTTTGTAAAATTATAAACTGTCTTTCCCATCAAAGTTCCAGGTCATAGGTAAAAAGATAAACAACACACCCACAAATAAGAGTGTGGAGAAGAGAGAGAGACCTGAAGTCATTTTCACAGGCCAAAAGAGATATAGCAGCAAATTCACACCCATTTACCTATAAAACAAAAAATTATCAATCCAAGTTAGATATCTACATGCCAAAACTTTAGTTGGTTTATGGGGCTTAAATATATATCAACATTTAACAGAAAGCGAGCTAAAGTTTATGTTCCATAGCTAAACATGCATCATTAATAAGTTCTAAATAAGTGAATTTTAAAGCAGTACAATAATCATGGCAAGGAAGTCAAAAGTAAGAATAGATGCAAGTCATATAGAATCAATAAGTAAAAACAGCAAACGAGTTTCTTGTACTGCCCCAAAATCTGCAAACATGAAATAGAGCAGCAGTATATAACACTTCCATCAACTTAAATATTTTCATATCATTCCCATCGTCTTAGTTATGCATCATTTATCACTTGATTGCTCAAGCCCACATTTCCTTACTCCTTATACCAGGAGCCTGCAGCCTATACAAGCACTAGCAATGATCTAGTCAATCTCAATGCTCCGTTGACTAAATCTCAACTTATCCCAAGTCCTTACACTATTCTGTCTTTATTATAGGCTGGAAGAATCTGTAATTTGTGGGGTTTATTATATTTCATTTTAAAAAACAAGATATCTTGCTTCATTTCAACTGTCACTCATCTCTTGTTGGGCCAGTATGAAACACGCGATCATGTCTAAGTTGGATGAAGACCTATTAAGTAAAATGGCCAATATATTAATATAATCAAAACATGAAATATGTCCAAGGCTAATCATTTAGTGCCTGCTTCTTAACCTGTCTTCCCTGCCTATTCAATCTGGTTGTAGCTTTTTTCACCAGTCATTTCAAGATCCATCTCAGTGCACTTAACTCATATACATCTCATTTTAAAACACCTAATATTCTTCTAAATTATATTTTAAGCAATTTTACAGTGGATTTTCCATGGTGCCAAAATTTATAGATCTCTCTCTCTCTCTAGACCAACTGTTGCCAAAATAAAAAGAGGAAAAGGGAGAAGAAGATGCCCTTCATTCCTGCATAATGTATCAGATAGGAAAAAAGTGCAGCATATCAGTAAGTTTCATGTAACTAGTCAATGAAATTTGCCTGTAAGATTTACCAAATCTTAGGTCCCATTTGGTATGACTTTTGCAAATTAATTTAGGTTATTTTTTCACTTTAGATTCAGAAGAAAAATCATAAATATGTTTGGTTAGAAATAATTTTTACCTTAATTAAAAAAAATGTTACATAATTGATTCCAAAATTTTCTTTAGTTGAAAAATAAGAATTTTAAGCTTCAAGTCATTTTTCACCCATCATACTTCCAAATCAAATTATTTGTCATGAGTTATTTACGAAAGATAACTTTTGAATTATGACTTTAAGTTAATTGCAAGATTTTCTTTCTTCAATTTTCAGAAGATGGTAAAAAAAAACTAAGCGATTCAGAAGATTGTAAATCAGAATCCATGTGCTGGAAATATAACATGATGAAAATAAATTCTGGTTCCAATAAAAAAAAAAAAAAAATCTAACCAGAATAATCTGCGCATTTTCAGATGAACATATTGTCTTCTCCATATTAGTCTTGAAGTTCCACCTTAGGATTGACATTAAAGAGCTTTCTCCAACCACTTCAAGATCTGGTAAAGATCTGCAAACATAAATTAGCTTCTATATGAAAACTGATTGCTTGAGATAAATGATTTACTAAGATTCATTGATGATCATTTTCCACTAAAAGTTACAGTTACCTGAGAAAGCAAATGAAAATTTGCAACATCAATTAAACAAGAGAACTATAATGAGTGCTTTACCTTATTTCAATCTCTCCAGTCTGATAGAGTAAAATGACCCCACAGTCTTTATCATCCTTCTTGAACTGTGTACTCCAACAGCATGGTTTCATGAGATTTACCTTTCGAATAGGATTAATGTCCACCTAAAATAAGAGAGTTTTACTAAATGGAAAGTGGAGGTACAGATGGTGAAACCAAAGACTGATGCAAAAAAAGGCACCTCATTCAAAGAGTACAAATCCAATGCATCCTCACAACAAAACAAAAGAAGAAAATTTTCGACTCTCTGCTTAAAATGGGAAGCTTTGGCAGAGGCCTCATGGTCAACTTTAAGTGGAGCACTTTCACTGCAAGCAACATCTGGGACAGGTTCACTTTTAGCTTCGCTTTTCTGAGATGAATTAGATACATGTTTTCCACTAGACATTTCGGAGATCAAGTCATCACCTTCTGCATGGAGAAAGTTTTCAGAAATCCATACAATTCGAAGGCAGCAATTAAATATATCCTCTGCCCAGTTGTCAAAAATACTTACCCATGATAGACAGTGATGGTGAAGTCAGTTCCTTTTCAGATTTTATTGATTGGGAGCAGAGAATACCACCAGTGTTGCCATCTATGACAACAGTATGGGCATCTTTGGTCATAACAAACACTTCCAACCGTACATGATCTTCCATAGTTTTGGATTCAGTGTCCTCTCGATTATTTATTAAGTCACTAGAATCTGAAAACACTCTCACAGCCAGAGAAGTGATAGGTGAATTGGAGCCAGATAGACTGTCAGTAAGAAACAACACTGATGATGTACTAGTGTCGAGCAGTGCTACCTGAAACATCAAATTGAAACATCAACTCTTGAAACTAATTTGGTTGATAATTCAGCATTACCAATTAACAAAGAGAAAAAAAAAACTAAGTAAATGATTCCCACCTGGGAACAATGAAATCCCACAGCAAGTCTGGTTCCAAAATTTGCAAATTGCAGAGCATATATAGGAGAACTTAGGAAGGAAAATACAGCTGTACATTGAGGTCCATCCCCTTGGTCCAGAGTGTAGACTGCATAGATATTAAATGTTAAACTATAGACTAAAAAAGAAAAGGAACTTCAATCATAGTAGGCTGATACATAATGAAAGTAAGTAGCTTTGCTATCATTGAAAAAAAACAAAAACAAAAACAAAAACTAATAGGCTCTCCAATTTCTCCTGCATCAGTTGAACAATTATCACTTTTACTCATTAGACTACCCATTCAAACCAAAACCACCATCTGATAAAAAGACATAAAAGCTCAAACCACACCATATTTTTTAATGACTGACTGCATAACACATGTTTGTTGTAAGACCAGTTACCAAGTTAAAAAGTAAGAACAATAAAAAGAATCTTTATAAAATAAAAACTCTCTGTTTTAATCTTTAGAAAGAAAAAAACCATAATTATCCATGAATTCTTCAAATAATAAAACTGAACTTAAAATAGAAATATGTAGCAGGGGTGGCTCAATTTGTAATCAACCAAGCTGTGCTGACTGCTGATGGTTCTGATTAGATTAGCAAGAAGAATCAGTCTATCTTCCAATTATGAAACAACCCCCCCCCCCCCCAATTTCAATCCTTGCTGAGAAATGTAAGACATTCTTAATAAGCTGTCCTATAAGTATTGTAAACTACATTATGGTGAAAATAGTTGGCCAAAGGTCAATACCTCAAGTCCATTCCTAGACAACTAGGAGAGTGTAGAATGCCTCTTTCATGTTATTGAAAGACAGCACTGTTTTTCCAATACAAGTTCTGTTACAAAAGATTGTCGAGGACAAAATAGAAACATGTTGGCATGACTATCAAGTGGAAGAGGACTATCAGGGAAATACTACTTGCTTACACTGTGAAGAGCTTATTTCAGAATGGAACTCTGAAACTTAAAGGTCAAACTACGAGTTTTAGAGTGACAAAATGTAACGACAGGCAATCTGCTATACAAAACAAATGCCAGCTACTTGTATCTTTTTAGATCCATCTAGAGTCATAAAACTAGCTTATCAATTATTATCTGATTGTTAGTAGTTCCTCAACCAAATTCTCAAACCCAAACATCTGAGAACTTTCTGCAATTTTTCTAAACTAAATTTGGAAACAAATAATTAGAGATATCTTTATACAGATAAAAAGTATACATAGGGCGATACCCTCTTTTTCAGTTCCTGTCACGAACTTCAAAGTCATCTCATCAGCACTCCGTACAAGCTTATATAGACAAACCTACATACTCTCCAAGAGAGAGAGAATCAGTAAAGCAATAAATCTCAGTAGTCATAACGAAGCACTAAAAACAAATCAACTCTTACCATACCACGCTCATTGCCAATAGCTAAACTTAAGGTATCTGAGCAAAACTCCAAAGCAGATACTGATGCATTAGCATCAGCATCAGCGACATTGATACCTTTGACCTGCGCATCATTCAAATTTTGGGCTATTGATCATTAATTTTAATTCAACAAGGGATGCCATGTTTATGGAATTTGAAAATGGAACTTACAAATTTGTGAAAGAACTAACCTCAGGTCCTAAAACATATATGAGCGCAAATGTTGGATATGTGGCATCCCATATTTTTACAGTTCCATCTTGGTAACCTGCCATATATAATCTCTCAACCTGATACTTTTCTGCATCTTGAAGTTGGCTGGGAACTCCACCAGTCAATGGCCAATTTGTACTTCTGGGACAATGTGTTGCTTGAAGTTTTCTAGAAGAAATTTCCTAATAAGAAGAAAGAAAATGAGAAAGAAAACATTTTATTTTATTTTTGGTGGCTGAAAAACAAGTTGGTCAAAGTTTTGCAGCTGAAACAACTCATTTGTCTCCTTGGTTGTTGGAAAGATTTATAGGAAAATGATTCTTGTGAAAACGATGTTGAAAAAAGAGCACAACTGGCATGTTTGGTTTCTAGAAAAGTTAGCATAAAGCAACTTTATGTTTTTCCCTATTAAAAGCAAGGTGAGATCTGAAGGAAACTAGAAACAATTTTTTCTTTTTTTTTTATAGGCAATGATGTTCTGGCAAGAATTTGAGCCAAGAGAACCTATAGTCCATGGTAGTTCAATGGGATTCCAATGAAACATTTCTTGTGGAAAAGTTTTTTATGGTTGGAACCATTTATATTCTCAATAGCCAAGTACACAAGTGAAGGAAAACCATAGAAGATTTTGAATTCCTTTTCCTGTCAAGCAAATGGAATCTATCTATAGCCTCTGGGCTGTGATTAAAAAGAAAGAACGAAAGAAAAACCTACAAAATACCTTAGAAAGAGCCTTTGAGAACTTCCCATCTCTAAAGACCAGACCAAGTTTTGCCAGAGTTAATTGTGGTTCAATAGTAGGTATGACCATAGGGTACTGTATAGAAGAAACATAATTCCTTTTCTCCAGCAGGGATATTGAGGAAGACAAGCCAGCATCGTTATAAAGATTCAGCTGTCCTGGATTCGTTAATATCAAAGTGCTAGAAGTTCCCATATCACCAACACTTGGTAAAAGAACCATATCAGCAAAAGAACCATTAAGAGTAAGATCAACACGCCCAGTGCATTTTAAACTTTCTATCCCAGAAGACCAATCAAGGCTCAAAATCTGTATAACATAGAGATGTGTTAATACAAAGTGGGCACCATCTAGACTTAAATATTGAAAAGAAAGACTGACAGATCAGTTTTTGATCTGATTAATGGATTTTAAGTCACTAAATTCTCGTGAACTCTAATATGGTATAATAATACATAAAAATCTAACATCCTAGCAAAAAAGGAGACTATCAAGTGCTAAGCCAATTTTAGCTTCTTTTTTAAAAGAGATATCTTTCAGTCAAAAAATAACCTTCCTCATCTCAGATGTCTTTAGGTATTAATGATATACTATGCAATTATTTTTTTCCTTTCTATGGAGAAAATAAATAAGCTCTTATCTCACTTCATTGATGAAATGTTTCTTAAATCCCCAGTTGGGTGAGATAGGGTATCATGATAGGTTTTCATCCATTGGTATGAGAAAACAAATATGAAAGAAAAAAACTAAACTGTAAGAAATTAATCCTAGTTAGAAAGCACACCGTTAGAGCTTCTTCAGATCCAATTGCATCACCACCATAGACAAATAGACGGCCACGACAGTCATTATGCGATCTGTGTGCAGACCAATGCAAAACAATGACAGGGAGTCTTCTGTCGCCTGTGGATAACAGCAGCTTAACAACATCATTTGACGATTTTGCAGCATGCATATCTTTAGCAGAAGTAGTACTTGATAGGTTCCACAACAATATATCTCCATCAACATAACCCACGGCAAGAACTGACCCATCAGTAGATGCCCAACAGAGGGCAGCTATCTCTTTCTCCAATGGCTGATAGTCTGATATATCATCAGAAAGCTCAGGTCCGGTGTCTTTGTGAGAATCAGCTGTTATTTTACATTTCAATTCAAGATCTTTATTCCCTTTAACTAGAACAACTTTATCTTCAGAGACATCCCAAATAATAATCAATCCATCCTCATATGCAATCAACACTCTGGAAAGAGACAGATTATTTGAAATGCGTGAGAACA
>Ga0307518_10002059_pt1 | contig 14777 bp, 13 predicted proteins | sample 25_EM_MG_FD_203889 | JGI IMG/M metagenome (GOLD analysis project Ga0307518, IMG submission 203889) | Populus trichocarpa ectomycorrhiza microbial communities from riparian zone in the Pacific Northwest, United States - 25_EM | ecosystem: Host-associated > Plants > Roots > Unclassified | place...
TGATTTGTTTGTTCATATTTTTTAATTTTTTTTTTATTAACGTGGATGTCTGGGCAATTTACGCGTATTTCGATTAATTTTACGGATCTTGAAGTTAACAATCGTGTAAATCTCTAGTGGCTCTGAGGTTTGTGAAATTCGAACGATGGATCTCTAAAGAATAAATCTAGATTTGTATTTTTTTAAAACCTTATTTTTTTTATTTGGTTGGTGATTGAGTAGTGTCCTAACTCCTTTCTTTCAGGTGTCATGTCTCTAACATCAAGAGTCATTTGTTGTTGTAGAAAGTATAACTGCCGTTTCCGTCCATCCACGCACCAAGTAACAGAGTGAGTGTATGAGTAATTTATTTTATAACCTGTTTGTTTTTTTATGTTTTAAAAGTATTTTTAAAATGAGTTGAATTTTTTTTTTATGTTTTTTAATTATTTTGATATGATGATGTCAAAAATAAAATTTAAAAAATAATAATAAAATATTATTTCGATGTATTTTTAAACAAAAACACTTTAAAAAATAACCGTTACCAAAATATCAAACACCAACTCTTAAAAATAAAACAAACAAATAAACACATCAGGTTCTCTTGCCAAATCATGTTGCTAATATATCATATCAATATTGAAATGTAAATACCATTTTTGTTTTTTTAACAGACTTCTTTCTATTAAATACCTTTTCATGTGCATACTCAATGGTTATAGCTACAAGAAAAAAACAAACTAAAAGGTTTCAGTAAAAATTATAACCCTAAATTCATTATAAGGCAGATTAGAATAGTTTAATCTTTCTCATAAAAACTAACAAATTTTGTTATTGGAGGTAATGTAATTTTTTTCACGGAATCAGTTAGACATTGCTAAATTAATTGGGGATAAATTGTTTTATAAATACTTTTTTAATATAGTGAAATGACTTTATTATTCTTAAAAAATAAATTGAAATTAGGGTTCAAGATTGTTTTGATCTTTTATGTTTTGCTAGCATAGTAAAATACTCTTAAAAACAAAAAACATTAAAACAAATGTCCAGCAGCTTCTAATTTCATTATGGCCTTTTAGTTTATAAAAAATGTGAATAGAAAACAAATTAGTTTTTTAACAAGTATAAAAATAATAAAAAAACAAAAATTGGTTGCACGAGCATTAGGTGGGGATGCGCTCCCTCTTTGGACAATGCAAGTACCATCATCCGGTATTCAAACACAATCTTTTATTTGGCTTGTTTATTTTTATGATTTAAAAATATTTTTAATAAAATTTAAATTATTTTTTATTAACTTCAAATTAATATCTTTTTAGTGTTTTCAAATTATTTTGATGTGCTGATGTCAAAAATAATTTTTAAAAAATAAAAAAATATTATTAACATGCATTTTGGCATGAAAAGCTATTTGAAAAGCAACCGCAACCGCAACCACACTGCCAAACAAACCTGAAGTTGGAAGCTTCATGCGGTCCTTCTTACGGTGGTTAAGAGTGCGTGCATGATAAAGCGATGCTCTATTTCGGTGGGTTTTTTTTTTTTTTTTAATGTCAGCCTTTTCAAAAATTAAATGTGTCTGGATAAATCTGAATCAATTTTTTATTTATTAAAATTATATAATTTTATTTTTTTATTTAAATTAAGTTTGGACTATATCACTTTATATCGAGTTTTATAACAATGTTAATAATTATACTGTAAAAAAAGAAAAAAAGAGTAATTAAATTAATTTACTGTTTTGTTTTTTGAAAAAATCAAATTAATTAAACTCCAGCTGGCACCATTAGTAATTTAACGAAGACAACATCATTACTCACTCTAGTTAACTGTCCGCACCCTCATCCCTCCCTTTTCAAAAAATCTGGAAAAACAAACCACCCTTTCTCTCTCTAAAAAAAAACCAAAACTCTCTCTCTAGACACCAACTCACATTTATTTATTTTTAAATATACAAATCAAATAACACAAAGAGAAAACCTTTAAAAAAAAAAAATCATATCTCCAAAGCTCATTGCTTTCTAACAGAGATATATTAAATGAGTTGTTAATACAGGGAGAGGATAGGAGAGGAGAGGTATTCTTTTTTTTTTTTTTGTTTTTTGAAGAATAAAATGGATTCGCCGACGGCCTCAACGACGGAAGGATCGACGGCGAGGATAGTGACGTCGAGATCATCAGTAATTGAATCAATTCGAGGATGTGGATTATCAGGCCTTAGAGTAAACAAAGAGGATTTGAAGAGGAAACTGTCGATGCCTAAATATCTGCGTCACGCAATTCGAGATTCAATCAATTCAAAGGATGTTAATGCCGCCGCTGACCGTTACCGAGAAGGAAATAGTGCTGGTCGTGAGGAGGCGCCGGAGGGGCCTATGGTGGTGTTTGTGAATTCCAGAAGTGGTGGTAGGCATGGGCCTGAACTTAAAGAGAGGCTTCAGCAATTAATGGGAGAGGAGCAGGTAATGCATTGTGTTTCCCCCCCTTTTCCCAGTGTGTCGTTTTGAGGATTATTTTGCGTCGTCTTGATTTGTTGGTTATTGTTGTTGTTGAAAATAAATTAATATTTTTTTTTGAATTGAGCAGTGAAGATTTAGTGAAAAAAAGGATGATTAAAAATTAATTAATCATGATAGACTGCTCCTGCTGGTTTCGCATGGGATTTTTGTTTTTCTTCTTCTTCTTCTTCTTTTCTTAATAATTATAGTTAGTTTTAGTTCTGAAAGTTTTCTTGTTAATGTAGCAGTAAAAAAATCAGCTTAAACATGGGTTTAGCCGAGTTAAATAGAAATTAAAGAAAGGCAATGAAAAAGTAATTATTAACAGGCTGGTTGACTAGTTTTAGTTAATATGATTATAGAAAGTTGGGGTTTTGAATAAGTAATGATTTGCAATGCAGGTTTTTGATCTAAGCGATGTGAAGCCTAATGAATTTGTGGAGTATGGTTTGGGATGTTTAGAGAAGTTGGCCGGCCTTGGTGATTTTTGTGCCAAAGATACTCGTGACAAGTTGAGAATTTTGGTAATAAATGGACCTTTTCTTGATCTGTACAAAAATGGTCATGGTAACGATGCTGTTTCCTGGATGTGTGTTATTTGAGAAATTCTTGGATGATTGAACAGGTTGCGGGAGGTGATGGTACGGTTGGTTGGGTGTTAGGAAGTCTCACAGAACTTCATAGGCAGGGTAGGGAGCCTGTTCCTCCTGTAGCAGTCATCCCTCTTGGTACTGGAAATGACCTGTCAAGGAGTTTTGGTTGGGTAAGCTTCTCTTTTACGTTAAATTTTGAGTTTTCTGACTTTATCTTGCGCTCTTAAATTGTGATCTTGAATGATTTTTTTCAGGGTGGTTCGTTCCCTTTTGCCTGGAAATCAGCTGTCAAAAGATCACTTCTCAGGGCCATCACTGGTCCAGTGTGCCGTCTAGATAGGTAAGCTTTCTCTTATGTTGCAAGCTGCTCCTATGTTATTAACAAAAAAAATGTATTTCCGTTGTTAAGTTCTTTTCATTTTATCTGGAAGTTGATAATTCCTTGACAGCTGCCAGTATTCAAGTTGCTCGATGCTTTGTTAACTTTAAAAGAAATCCTTATTCTTGGGAATCACATAATGTGGGGACAATTGTGGCCATTTTGTAGCTTGGAGATACCTCTTTGTGCATTAACCTTGCAGCTGATGTTTTCCCTGATTTGCCACTGCTTAGCACTCAGTTTTTGCGGGTAGTTCTAATTTTATCTGTTAAGACGTGGTATCTTGGCATTTTTTGCTGGTTTTCGGTTTCTGTTGTGATTTTGTGCCCTTGAGGATTCCTCTTGTGCACATCCCTTCTAATTCTTTGCAGCTTGAATCCTCTTGTGCTGTTAACAAATCTTGTACCTTTGAAAGAAGTCTTGTTTGGTAATAGGCGTGGCTTGATTATGACTTTTCAATATAACTAGCACTTATAAACACTACCTTTTTGATGATGCAGTTGGCATCTTCTAATGTCAATGCCAAGAGGAGAAGTGGTGGATCCGCCCCATTCCCTGAAATCCACAGATGAATGTTCCCTTGATCAGGTAGTGGATTGTCCTGCTCCAAACTTAATTATTTTTATTATTATGATTTTTCATTTTCATGTTACCGTCTGGTTTTACGATGCTGATAGGTATTATCATTGTCAAGGGCTAGGATGACCTTTGGATGAGTTAGCTTACTCTACAGACCCATGCTAGTTAACGGGATAGAGGGAAGGATTTCTAATTTATCAGGAAATGTGTTTTGGACCTGGAAAATTTCTGGATCTGGGTGCTACTTAATGAGATACTTTTGAAACATGCTAGATTTGCTAGCATAAAAAGAAGGCCTATAATCACCTTTCATCAAAGTAAAAAATATGAACATTGATCTTAAGAATTTCTGAAGGCACATGTATCTTGGAAAGAATGGTAATATTATATATTTAGAATCAAGTAATATGATTAGAAACAACTTGAAGGACTTCAACCTTACATTTAACAAAGATCATTCAAGCCCTTATTTTGTCTGAATGAATCCTCCTTTCATCATGAGCTGCCTCATCTAGGGTCATGTGCCTGTCTCATCTGCAAAAGAATGTGCCATTCATCCCCCCCACCTCCACCTTTTAACACCCACACATGCACACAAACAAAGGGGTGGGGATCCATGGATTTAAAAGAACAAATACATGTCTAAAGGGAGGACATCTCGTTTCTCATTGTCAATTGAAAGTCAGTCGCTTTGATAGTTTAATCTTGTGATGTTGATATGCTGATCTATTGGTACAAATCTGGTATCTGAGAGATTGACACTTTCTTTTGAGTGCAGGGTTTAACAATTGAAGGGGAGCTGCCTGAGAAAGTGAATTGCTATGAAGGAGTGTTTTATAATTACTTCAGCATAGGTATGCCAATATGCTCTAGAGTGGCTGTTAATGTTGTGCACGTATGGCTTTAGCTTGGTTTTAGAGATTTGTCATGTCTGAATTTGAACTCAACAACTTCTTGTGTTGATGAGAGTCTCAACTGATGAACTGAAACAAGAATGTTCTATTCTCAAACAATCTGTTGCTTTGGTTCTTCTGATATGATTCTTTTATTTGCTTCCTTTTTTGTGCCCATTTGTTCTTCAGCATGTTATCTCATTGGTTCTTATGTTATATATTGTTTGTTCATGAGATAGAAAACTAGGCAGTGAATGTGGAACCATATTTCATCAATTAACTCAAATAAGAATCCTATGACATTTAAAAAGAAAGATAAACTTCATTTGCTAAGACTTGCTTCATGACTTCAAAAATTTTGTTCCAAATGACAACCTTGCAGATCTGCGCTTGTGATGAATCTTTGTATTTTGTTGTGCTCTTTAGGTTGCTTTTAAGTTTATTGTTTGTTCGCACAGGAATGGATGCTCAAGTTGCCTATGGCTTCCATCATTTACGCAATGAAAAGCCTTACCTTGCACAAGGTCCTATTTCAAACAAGGTATGATCAAATCTTCCTGTTACTTTAAATATGAATTTGCACTTGTTTTACCTTGGTAAAACCCCGTAAATATGAATTCTTTGATTGTACTTGTACTTTGGGACCAACTAAACAGAAACCTGGACTGTCTTTGTTGGATAGATGTAGTATTAAATTATGATGATGGTGGGAAAGTGACATATAATCTCCATATTTTGCTAGAGCTCTGTTCTTGGTACATTTGTACCATTCCATTAAAATTGCTTGTGCCAGACTAATATTTTGAAATTGCAAAAAATTGAAAATCTTGAGAAGAAAAGAAATATTGAAGTCAAATAAAATATATCTAACCCACATTCCATTTTTGAACACATACTAATTTTCAATTTTTTTTTTTCATTTAGAAATAAAGATTCAGCTGCAAAGGTTTCATGTTTCTATTGTTTGATGAACTTCACAGAAGCTGTAGAAAGGTTATCCAATTGTGTTGTTTATTGAGCCATTCATGTTATCCTCTTGCACTTATAGGTATGATAAGAAGTTATATGTAGGGTCAAAAGGTTACCAGAGAGTTGATGGTGAATGAATAATGACCTCCAGGATAATACTTGATTGCTTAGTTTATATGATTATTCAAGGTTTTAGTGTTTATTGTTTCTTATTTGGTGGCTAAAGTAGCTCTAATTAGGGTTAGGAGTTGAAGCACTACATCAATCAATATAGCTGAGCCATTGAGTGTGCTTAACATTTAACATTATTTCCACTGTGATTAGTGAAACAGATGTTTTTCGAGCATGTCGATGAGGCATCATTTTTTTAAAACTTCTAAACCTAGTCTAGGGTTCAATAGTTTTTAGTATATTGATATTTGATACCATACTGTGTTTGATCTGTTGTTGCAGTTGATTTACTCTGGATACACTTGCACTCAGGGTTGGTTCCTCACACCTTGCATAAGTGATCCAAGTTTGAGGTTAGACATATCAGAACTTAAGTTGGTTTTATACCATTTATTTTGAACATCTTTTGTTTCTCTTCACTGTTCTAATACTTAATGACTAGAATAATGTTTGGATTCATTGCTTAGTTTGTAAAATTTCTTGGCTTGCAACCTTAAAGGTGCAAGTCTGAGTCTTGAGAGCAGTCGCTTAATGCAACAATGCTGAAGGGTAGGACTGTCTCCATATTCTAACACCCAGAATCCCGCTACTATGGGTCTACAACTAGTTTTAACGACCTTGTAACTAGGATTATAGTTCAATTTGTCGTAGTGATGGATGACCTTTTTTTTTCTTTTCATTTCTTTAAATTATTATTATTATTGTGTTTATTAAATCAAGGAATATACTCTGATTAACTTTTGTTTCACTAGAAAATGTTCTCTTGCAATATTTGACCACTGTTTCTAAATCTCATACCACGCTAACCTTATCAGTAATTTTCAGAACTTTATGTTCCTTTATATATTTCTACATTTTTCATGTGCAACCATTGGTACTGCCTCACAGCAGTTCCCTTGGAAATATGGGTGCCAAAGATTTTCATTTTAAATAGTAGTTGCTGAAATGGTCATGCTTTGGATATTTGATTCTTTTCCTTCTCATTATTATTATTGTTGTTGTTGTTGTTCCTTTATCAAATGTTTTTGACTGTATACAAGTTAGTTTTTCTTATCATCTTATCTAATATATTTGACTGTATTCAAGTTACTTTTTCTTGTTTATAAATTCATTTTTTTTATGGAATCGCCTCCTCATTCGTTTTTTATGGAATCTCCTTATAAAATATTTTTGACTGTATGCAAGCTAGCTTTTCTTTTTTATTTATTCATTTTTTATGGAATTTTCTTTATGCATTGTTAATGTTCGTTACAAAATTTTATGACAATATGTTGCCTTGATCATTTATATGATGATATAACATTTAATGGCTGCAGAGGACTCAAGAATATCATCAGGATGCATGTTAAGAAGGTCAATTGCTCAGAATGGGAGCAGATACCTGTTCCTAAAAGGTAAGAGTGTGATTGATGCAATTTCTATTGAGATACTTAATGATTAAAGTAACTAGATGCTTCTGAGCACTATCTTTTCTTTTTCTTTTTTGTTTCAGCCATCCATAACTGTATACTCAATTTCATAAACGCATGCAAGTGTTTTGTCTGACCCAAATATTTCTTTTGTTTCTTTGCACCTCATTCTTTTACCCTTTGTGTGCTATCTGGTTATAATTAATTTACTCTCATTTGTTCTTTCTTCCAGTGTGAGGGCAATCGTTGCTTTAAATCTTCACAGTTATGCAAGTGGAAGAAATCCATGGGGTAGCCCAAAACCAGAGTATTTGGAAAAGGTATCACATATCTGTTCTCTGAGATTATTTTTCCACACTAAACAATTTGTTCTATGGATTTTGTTATGTGCTATTTACTACCTGAAACTGCTGTATACTATCTCCATATGACACCTGCGATTCTATGACTTGGATTACCTTTTGTTGAAAGGTTACAAGGCTAAAAAACAGTGATAAATTATTACAAGAGTAATTATTATATGAGAAATTTTTAAGGCTGCGAATGCGGGTGTAAAAGCGACTTTTTAAAGTTTTTTGGTATGAGGTTCAAAAAATGAATGTATTGATTGATGGGGCCAATTAAAATTAAATATAAATAATGTATGTTAGAGGATTCCACCAACAAGGGGCAAGTAAAAGAGGGGAAAATGGGTTATATAAGTTTTAGGAAGAGAGTAAAAAAAGTAGAAAGGACAAGTTTTTTCTTCCTTGAAAATATTTTACTTCTCCCTCTCCAAGGTTAAAATATCCCCCCCCCCCCCAATTTGCACCATTTGGGAGTAATTTTTAACCCCTTAATATTTCCCTCGCTCTAGTTTTTTACAGTAAACAACCTTAATTATTACCCTTGAAGTATATAACCCCAAACCAAACATAACCTTGGAGATAATTGAAATTTGTTCTCATGCTTGGCTAAAATTATGCTTGCTTACTTCTCTGATTCCCAAGAATGATTCATCATTTATATTTTTTTTTTATTTTCCAGAAAGGCTTTGTGGAGGCCCATGTTGATGATGGCCTCCTAGAAATTTTTGGCTTAAAGCAAGGATGGCATGCATCATTCGTCATGGTTGAACTCATCTCTGCCAAACACATAGCCCAGGTATTGTATCAATTGAAACTTGATAAATTTAGTGCATGCTTAAACAAGCTATTTGGAACCAATTTTCTATTGTAATTGAATTCAATTATAGTGTTCAATTTGAATTTAATTGATAAATAAGTTGAAATCACATGTCTATTTTTCAAAAGAGAAAATTCAATTCCTTTTGTTTTCTTTATTAACCATATTACCTTAATCTTATTCCTTCAAAAGTCTCTCATAAAAGAAATGGGTAAATTTGAGGAAGCTAGTTTTAATATTAATATCTCCTCTTTAGTGTAGTCAATCAGAAAGGATGGCTCTGACTTATTTTTGTATTATTTTTAGAGATTGAATTCCATTTGAAATTTAATTCTCGACACTTCAAATAATTTCAAACATGAGTTTTTATTAAAACCTCTTAATTGAATTCAATTCAAAGGGTTCCAAACAGTCTGAAAATGTTTTAAAGTATAAATTAAGATTTAGTTGTCATCACAATCCCTAGTATGTTATGTTGGTTTGGAGTGCCATAATATATGATCCCTGGATCTTTCTTTATTTAATCGATCTGTCAGTTGGATCTTATCAAATAAATTAGTAGATCCTAAACTTTTAAGAGATTGTGCTATGTTCATCTGAGAGACAAGAATATATAAAATGTTGTCAACCATGAATCTATATTTTGAAATTTTTATTTTGTGTGTTTACTGTTTAGGTATGCATGTGTTAGTGTGCCTTTGGGCATTACTTTTGTATGAATTGTATCGCTGTACAATATTTGGTTGAAAATTTTGATGGATCGAATTTATATTTTGGTCAAGGTTTTACCAGTTATAACTTAATGTTAGAAGCAGGTTTTATTGACGTCCAAACTGCCATTTTTTAATCTTAGTTCACAGTTGCTAATCACGTACATTGAAGTTCTTGAATGCTTTACGCAGGCTGCCATTGTGCTACTTTTGAGGGTTGAAACCCACACCGTTGTTGAAGTTATGCTTTCATTTTCACAAGTTGTGTGTTGGTATCTTTCAGGCTGCAGCAATAAGATTGGAAGTGAGGGGTGGGGAATGGAAAGATGCATTTATGCAGATGGATGGCGAACCCTGGAAGCAGCCCATGAGCAAGGAATACTCGTCATTTGTAGAAATTAAGAGAGTCCCTTTTCATTCTCTCATGGTTAATGGAGATTAGGCTTATTGGGTGGCCTTTGGTTTAGGTTGGTATCCTTCAAGGGGGTCTCTTCCTTGGGGCTGAAATCACTACCAAGCATTGTGTTCAGCCATTAGGCTTGTATATTGTATTATTTGTCAAATTTCTAGCTATTCGAAATTCATTAATGGTCAATAATTTTTCTCCTTTTTAGTTTTGGAGAGCTCCTGCACGCTATTTGTGATACTGTTTATGACACTTACCAGGTGCTTAATTATGGATTTGTAAGTAACGATAATCAATTGAAAAGTGATCGTCCATGGTACTCTGTGTTTCTTTTACTCGCTTTGTTTTATTTATCATTACAATGCCATCCATGTCTCTGCGGTTTTATTTAACAACAAAGCCACGAGTGATAGTGTTCTTATGGGTGCCTTTGTGTGTTGCGGAAGTGTTTGCCTGCAGCGACTACATCATCTCTGGAACCCCTTGTGAAAAGAGCCAGCCTCGTTCGAAAATCGGAGGCTGCCATGGATATGCAGCTCTCTGCTATTTCTTGAACCGATGAGCACCTACCTCCTCGTATCTTCTTCCCTGTCAAGCACTGACGGTAGTGGCTCGGCAAGAGAAAGGACAGAAAAGGAATGCTCTTCTACTTTGCCATTAGTTGTCACGAAATCTGTAGACTTTGGGTCATGGAAAATGCATGCCAGCAAGCTTCTGCTATAAATATAATATGGTAATGAATCGACATGGTTGTCCCTCTGCACTTGTGATGTTCTTTTGTAAATTAAGAAAATCCCAACTTAAACCATCTAGGTGGTGACCCAGTGGTAAAAGTTTGGGATCAAGAGGTTTGCTTTCTCTGTGGTCTCAAGTTCGAGCCCTGTGGTTGCTCATATGATGGCCACTGGAGGCTTATATGGTCGTTAACTTCAGGGCCCGTGAGATTAGTTGAGGTGCGCGCAAGCTGGCCCGGACACCCACGTTAAACTAAAAAAAAAAAATCCCAACTTGACTTGTTAATGACATTATGATTTCGATGAATCCAATTGAAATTACAATAATCAAAGGCCGCCAACATGTTTAAGTAAAATCAGAGTATGAAAAAAAAAATAAATAATAGTGTTATTTTCACTTCATCAATATTTATAATACAAACTTTATGTGTATACACACACACACTGTTAACGTTGTGCAAAACTGGAGCTACCTATTATGATATTTAATAGTATAGTCATTTATCATCCTGTATTAAGGAAAATTAGGTCGAAGATATATAGATTGAACTGGATATTTAATAGTATAGTCATTTATCATCCTATATAAGCTGGAGCTACCTATTATGATACTTTAACGTGTCATCTATATGACTACTTTTTGATTATCAGAGTGGTAACCGGAAAATTAGGTGTTTTTTTTTTTTTACTTTAAAAACTAAATTTTAACCTATTTTCATAAAAAAAAAAAACTAAAAAACATTCTTATAACTTTGATAAACTAACTCTTCAACTCAAAAAACCCTTAAAATCAATTTAAAAAATAAAATCTATTTTTTCAACCTCGATCCATTTGTTTTCAGCAACATGGAAGCTTAAAAATACCTTAATGACACTTATCTCTTGAAGATGAATATTTGACATCAAATTTGATTTTTTTTTGTCAACAAAATCCGACAAACCAACCATTTTCTCTCCCCTCTATCACTTTCTAGTGATTCTCTATGTCTTTCTCAAACTTAAAAACTAAAAAGTAAACAAAAAAAAGTTTTGGATCAAATCGTATAATTATCAAACTACAGGAATAAAAAAAATAAAAAAAAAGCATAAGGAAATTTTTTCCAAAAAAACCACTTGACACCACATTTTTTTAGAAAATGTTTGCCCTTTTACCTAATTTTCAATTTTGTCCCCTCCTTTTTAATTTTTCACAAACAATAAAACTAGTTTTTTTTTGAAAAATTAAGAACCAACCCAATGTTAAAACTTTTTTTTGAGACTGTGATAGCTTGACAAAATATAATATAAAACAAATTATTTGGTTTAATTACCAATCAACGCAACATAAAGAAAAAAATTGATGATCAGAGTTAAAAAAAATTAAGGATCAAAATAACTATTAAAAAAAAGAGCTACCATTTTACCTCACTTTTAATTTTGGTCTCTCATTTTTAATTCTTCACAAACAATTTAACCAAATTATTTTTTTATAAAATTAAGAACCAATCCAATAATAAGATATTTTCTTAAGACTACTATAACCCAACAAAAACAATAAGAAACAAATGACCAAGCCCAATCACCACCCAATGTGTTGAAAAAAAAAAAAAGCTAAGCTAAAGACAAAAATACCGTGCACTCATGCTCATTTCACTATTTAATACAATAATGAAATGACATCTTTATTCTTCTAAAAAAACCAATTATCTTTGTTTTGAGGGTTTTTTGATCTTTTTACACAACACATTAGTCATTAAAGATTTGTACAGGGGTATAAGTGTCTCTTCATCTTCTCTAGATACAATAAAATGACATAATTACCTTTATGGTAAAAAAATTTAAAACTAGCTAAAAGGGCTATTTTAGTCTTGTTTTAAAAAACATAGTAAAATGATAGTTTTATCCTAGAATAAAAAAAATTAAGCCATGCATAGAGGGGACTTTCGATCTTTTCTCAAAGGTTATTTTTGTTAATTCAAGGACCATTAAGGGCATTTTCATCCTTTTGGTTTAATAAATTATTTTTTAAAAGTAAAAAGCTATTATCGCGTGTAGTCAAAGCACAGATGTGTTGGTGGTGCCTGTTCACTTTGGATTGCGTGATTAGCTCCTCCTGGTGGCTGAAATTGCCCTTTTATTATGTCGTTGGATGTGCAATCATGTCCTTTTCTGATGATGCGACACGTGTTGGTGGAAAAGGAGTGGTTTGTCACTAGTGAGCTTTTTTTTTTCTCTCTTCTCCTCTGAAAAATACTGTCTAATCCCTTCTTTTTTTTTTTATAACTATTTCAACTTCGGTTTTTATTATTTTGATTTCTAATATTTGTTATTAGCCCTTTTATAAAAAAAATTATTTGTTTTTAATTTTATTGTTTTATCTCAATTTGTCACATATTTGTTTTTTTTTTTGTCCTTATTATTTCGATTTTTTTCATTGGCTTTTTAATATAAGTTTTACTGATTTTCAATTTCATTCTCCAATCCAAACTTATGGTATATATTTTTTTACAATTTGGTCCTTATTCTTTCGATTTTTTATCCTTTTATTAAAATTATTATTCTTTTCAATTTAACCCTCAAATAAAAGATTTGTTGTTGCACTTTAATTTATTTTTTATTTTTATTTTAATAGTCAATATTTTAATTGCTATTTTTTTTATATTGAATCTTTTTGTTTATTTTTTACGATTTCATCCATACGTTTTATTTTATTAGGGTTTGATTTTTGTGCTTTTTTCATATATGCTACTTTTGATATGATAACCATGAGTTTGAAAAATTAACAAGAGTTGATATTTTTTTTTCTGATTTCATCATTCATCATTTAAAAAAAAACAATTGACCTTGTGTTTTTTTTTTTCAATTTATTTTTGACTAGGTTATAATAATCTCATTATCTAAGATGCGAGTTAGGCGGGTTAAATCGGACTGACTCACCCCTTAATGCTCAAATTATATGTCTATCATACTAGCTCGAGTTGATTTACGCTGGTTTTTTTTTTTTGCTCTATTTCATCATTTCATATTTAATTGACTGGAAACTGAACAATATTGTTTTTATGCTCCTTGACAAAGGTTTTTTTTCCCTAATTATCTTGATTGTTTTTTTTTTTAATTTTTGTTTGCTTGTTATTATTGTTTTTTTTTCCACTTTGATTCAAATAAAATTAGTTTATTTAATTGAATCTAAGTCATTAACTTTTTTTTTAAAATATATTTACAACACCTAAATATTTTATAGAAAAAATAACATGTATCCACGACACAGCGCAGGACCATGCCTAGGAAAAGTTATATGACAGTAGTGAAAAAAAAAAAAGAACAAAAAAGAAAGAAAGAAAAACACGGTGCAAATCTACAATACATTGTGTAGAAAAAAAATGGTGATGCCAAGGCAACTGACTCAGAAGCCTTTGCTTATGTTATTCCCTGAACAGTTTAAGCTGTACCACCGATATTTCGGGACTCCCTCAAGAAATTTGGCCCTCAAAAAGAATTGGCCACAACAAACACAAGAAAACTTGTTCCATCCATGCCAGCCAGCCAGACAATCAGGCAACCAGCTCTCTTTATGATTGATCACACAGGTGCCAACCCAGCGTTGAATTTGGAGTGGTTGAGAAATGCAGGTGAGTTCGGGTGAGAATGAACGCTCCATTAATTCTAGTTGTAGTGCAACCGAATATACAGAATTAATGGTGGGCAGTTTGAGGGAAGATTTCAGCAAAAAAATGAAAGTAACCGAAGATCATCGGCAGGAGAGATCCACACAAAACAATTACCACCATAAAGATCAGCTTTTAAACCACGAGAATCCACTCCTACCACCAGTGGTAAGAGATCAGGAGGAGGAGGAATTTAGTTTCGTATGCGCAAATCCTTCAGGACCCTTGATATCTGCAGAAGATATATTCCAAAATGGTATGATTAGGCCGATTTACACTTTATGCAACCGTGATGACCTCCTGTTTGCCGAGGATGTTAGAATTAAAGCAAAAACATCAACCTCATCAACTCAGTTAATGTTCATGGAAGAGCGCAGCGAAACGGAGGGACCGTGCTGCGTGTGGTCAGGGGGGCACAAGGTATCACGAAATCAACAGATATGCAAGAAGAGAGACTTCACAAGGTTTTCAAAGCTAAGGAGAATACGAGAATTTGTTCTTCCAAGTTGCAGACTGCTTGGCAACGACGCCTTCATCCTCTTTAATCATAAATATTGTTCTTCTAAACATCCAACAACAATAAGGACGACTGCCAGCAAAAATATTCTTAATCAGGAGAAGAAGAAATAGCAGATGCGTAAAATGC
>Ga0307518_10002060_pt1 | contig 14776 bp, 16 predicted proteins | sample 25_EM_MG_FD_203889 | JGI IMG/M metagenome (GOLD analysis project Ga0307518, IMG submission 203889) | Populus trichocarpa ectomycorrhiza microbial communities from riparian zone in the Pacific Northwest, United States - 25_EM | ecosystem: Host-associated > Plants > Roots > Unclassified | place...
CCTGGCCTCCCCCAAGTCGAGCGAGCGTACTTCGCCTCCCCCAAGTCGAGCAGAGGGTACCTGGCCTCGCCCAAGTCGAGCGAGCGTACTTCGCCTCCCCCAAGTCGAGCAGAGGGTACCTGGCCTCGCCCAAGTCGAGCGAGCGTACTTCGCCTCCCCCAAGTCGAGCAGAGGGTACCTGGCCTCCCCCAAGTCGAGCGAGCGTACTTCGCCTCCCCCAAGTCGAGCAGAGGGTACCTGGCCTCGCCCAAGTCGAGCGAGCGTACTTCGCCTCCCCCAAGTCGAGCAGAGGGTACCTGGCCTCGCACAAGTCGAGCGAGCGTACTTCGCCTCCCCCAAGTCGAGCAGAGGGTACCTGGCCTCGCACAAGTCGAGCGAGCGTACTTCGCCTCCCCCAAGTCGAGCAGAGCGTACTTCGCCCCGCCTGAGTCAATAACAGCATACACCACCCAGTCAGTTAGATCGAAGGAAGATCCACCAGAGACGGCGGATGCAGCGCTGGCATCATAATTAAGTTGCAGGTTAAAATGGAAATTCACGTGAGCACAAACGATCTGCCGAAATGTCAGTCTCTACATACATCCACATCTGAAAAGTAATGAGCCCCTATGGTAAATCACTTTGAAAACCTCTACTTACAATAAACTGCAGCGAGAATGGATACGTGTCCTGCCAAACAAAGTGGGGACAACAAGCACATCATAGGGGAAGTTGTAAATTGGAATATCGTGGTGTTTGATTTCTGCCATGATCTATTCCCCCCAAGTCAGCAAGAGAACATTCGCTTGGGGTCAAGGAATCCACCTTACCAATGATGGGAATCACGTTGACATGTGGCAATAAACGGCGCCTCAGCTCAATGTTTATCTCCCTGAAGCTGTTAGATGAAGAACGTCAGTGGAAGGTATACTTTTCTTCGATGCACCTACGCATTGCCAGCGGGTGGGATGAAGTAAAGTAGAGCGTGCACTCGGCTGTCCCTGAACCGGGGATTACGCTTGATACGAGACTCCTCAGCCAAAATGTCGTCGTATTGACGCTCAAGGTAGCCAACGATCTCCTGGAACCTGAGAGCGAGATTTGGACGAGGTCGGGTAGGATGGAAAGAAATACAAACTTAAACTCGTTGTCAATATTTTCAAAAAATCCAGGGTGTCTACAATGATGAGCGCAATGCGGGCACTGTCTTTCTTAAGCTGTGCATGACAAGTGTTAGGATGATGCGGTGACGTGGTTGTCAGTAAACCAACATACCAACATTAACAGGCTTGATCCTGATACCTTCCTCGATGTACACAGTGTATGTGTTGTCGGGTACTTTGTGGGTCAAGACCTCGGAGGAACTGCAAAGGGTTTTGACAAAAAGTAGTGCGACCCAACGTTCCAGACGCACCTACGACGCAGACAAGCGCTCAATTGTCTACACCACCCATCAGAGTGATGTACACACCGACTGCGACAATCATGAGACCTTGATCTTGTTTCCTCGATGGAACGACAAAGGACAAAGATTGAAGGGTGTAAAGATGAGGGTGGACGAAGAGAGAGAGCCTACGGAGACGGAGACGAGTCGGAGCGTGGAAGCATTGGTGATATGGCTGACATGAGCTCCCCCGTGGTTGCAACGTTGCGCTGGCCCTCGAGGCCAGAATCTGTAAAGTGCAGGGGAGTCAAGTCCGTCATATTAGTAATCAGCGCTTCCGTGTGACGTCTAACAATCCAGCGTAGATGGGCTTGTGGATGGTGGCCCAGACAACACATGTAAGCCGTGAAGTTCCTCACCTGGTGCACGCTGACTCTGCAGCTGGCTGTGTCGTTTCGCGTCGACGCTACCACCTCTCGCTGTGCCATCTTCACCGTCACGTTGTCCACTATCCGCGCCCCCCCTCGTCTCGCTCCGCATCCGATCATGCGGCTTGTATCCAATGAATGTGTTTCAATTCGAATCGAATAAATATTTGAGCTTGATGGACGCGAGAGCTTGTGACTGCATGACACGCGCCGTTCGGGTGTCGTCGATCTCCACTGGCGCTCGACTAATGTTTCTAGGTTTGATTTTGGTTCGCCAGTGTCGGCGGCTGGCTCCAACGACCCGCGTTTCGAGTCGTTTGTCGGTGCTGCGCGGCGTGCGCGCGTTCTAGGTAGGTGATTTCGTTTTGCTGACGTTTATACGCTTGATCTTAAGTCTTGCGCGTCGCCATCGAAGTCTAGCACTTCCGTATGGCCGCTTTGAGGAAGGGATTTTTGGGTGGCTCGGACAACGCAGATAAGTATTTGGTTTGTGCTCTTCGACTGTAACACACGCGCCGACTCTCCAGCTGCGTCGCTCCGACTCGCGTTGAGTCGACGTTGCCGCCGCTAGTTGTGCCACCTTCGTCGCCACTACCGCCTCCGTTTCGGCCGTCATCGTCACCGCCAGTCGTCTTGTCCTCGGCGCTTGGCCCAATCATTTCGACAGCACTCTCGACATGGCCGAAACAAAATTTGACTCGCAATCTCGATCAGTGCGTTCATTGGTACGTATACATCAACATCACCTGCGGTTACTCTTCTTTGGCAGCGATCGGTGTGCTCGGACGGCTCGATCTTGAGCGTAATAGATGAGATTTGCTTCTTCGTCTCCTCTCAGCGCATTCTCACATTTTTCGCGTCGTCTCCAGCGCCTTTGTGTCGTTCTCAATGCTGTATGTGTCCGCGTGTACGCTCGACGCATCTGTGTGGTCCCCAACGCCATTCGACTTGTGTGAGCACTGCCTTGCAGCCTCTATAGGTGAGTTCTGGGTCCTCTGTCTGATTCGTCTGCGTTCAGACATTCCTTGCATCGTTTTCAGCCGTTTGCACATTTGTGCGCACTCCGATGCTTCTATGCAGTTCTGTTGTCGTTCCAGTCGTCTGAGTGCTGCCTTGCAGCCTCAATGGGTGAGCCCGGCAGTTTAAGCTTCTTTCGGTGGGTTCCGACGAATTCTGGTGCGTTTTCAATTCTACTCGGATCATTTTCAGTGCACCTCGCCCGCTCGACGCATCCGCATGGCTCCCGAGGTCATCCGTCTCCTTGACGCTGCATCTCGCACCTCCAACACCCAGGTACGTGCCTACACCGTCACCACGACCCATTCCAATGCCATCCAACGTTCTCGGGACATCCGTCTGGCTGTGCGAGGTGCCCGTCCTGTTCCTGGCACCGTTCACGTCGCCAGCGCACCAACTCGCGCCTCCGAGACACTCGCGGGCGCTCGTACTACCATCGTCGTCATACAACTCGACCAGCATGGTAATGAGCCCTTCGAGCTTACTCTGGATGTCCGCTGGCTTGGCTTCCCAGCCTGTATTGCTGTCCGTGCCCAGTAATTGCTGGCAGAATTCTGCGAGCACTCCAACCGCCTCGTCAACGCGCGCTCACACTCTAGTCGCCTGCTCTGACCGTTTACAGGGCGGAAGTTCTTTTGGATAACGGTGTGGTCAGTAAGGGGGTCATTGATAACCGCCGAACGCACCATCAATTGCATTTCCACATACCCCGATAGCGGACCATGGCCGGTTTCCGCCCATTATGACATGCATCAGATAGCCGAGTTAGACCTATCGACTATGGGCTCCAAAGGAGTCGATACTCTGTTTCAGTTGGATTGCCTGGAACGGGAACGAGGTGATAAGCATCAAGGAGTGCTGTGTCGTTGGGGGTACAGAAAGCTTTTGTGATGACAAAGGCAATGGTGTCATTGGGATGAACGACATCATTGTACATAGAGTAAAGATATTGCCAACCTGTTCGTAATGGTAACTCTCATAACAGTTGCCACCATCCTTAGTGACGATGCGAACATTATAGGATTGGTTGTCGGCGTGGATGAACTTGGCAGGGGAATCGGCGGAATCTCCAGCGCTCATCACGAAACAATCAAGGTAATAAGGTTGTCATTTAGTTCTGCGACTAGGAGGTGTGTGCGCTAGGCACGGTGTACGAGCGGGGCGATGATACTTCTTGCAGAATCAGCGCGCTGAAGGCGCCTTTGTCCTAGGTGAAATGCGGTGCATGGATGGATGATCCTTGTCTCTTCTTAAACTCCCATATCGTGCTGTCGATATCGGAGCACGGTCCTGACGCACAGCGACAATTGCGAGCATAATTAGGCGCTAGCTCACTGGCCTGACGTTGGCATCGCCCCCAGGCTCTTGGTCCAGCCGCGTCTCGTCTCGTGGCTCTGTTTGGTCAAGAGCCCGAGGTCCATTGGTTGGCTCGTCGAAAGGGATCTGTGAGGGATAGGGAATAGCACGGGTGTACCCACGGGTGCGGAGGGCTGACCCGCACCCACACGCGGTCAACCCATACCCAAGGATACATTGGGTGCGTACTCGTACCAAGGGTGCCGTGGGTACATACCCATCGTGGGTGTACCCATGGGTACCCCGCACAGGTTACGCCGTGGTCGCTGTGTTTCGCCAGTCGTCGTTGTCGTGTCTCGCCGGCCGTCGTCGTCGTCGTCGTGACGCCGTGGCATTGGCCATTAGTGTCTCGTCGCCGCTGTCTTCGTTGTGATAGCGAAGACACGCTGTCGCCATCGGGGCACTGCAGACGTGTTGTCGTCGTGTTTCCATAGCATTGGCCATCTGCGTCGTGTCGTCCTCGTCTGCGTTGTGCTGGCGTGGGCGCGTCGATGCACTGTCGTCGTCGTCGTCCGATCGAGGGCACGAACGTCGACGCGGATGCTACTATCCAGTTCGATGCTGTAAAGGTCAGCGAAGCAGGAGAAGGCGGCGACATGACTTACCTGGATACGCGCATGTTGTGTAGTCACCCAGAAACCTGTCGAATACAACGTGGGACCGTTGTTGGACCCACTGGTCGAAGCAGAGGTTTGAAGATGCGAAGAGGGACGGTCCAGCTATTTTACCAAGCTATCAGGGGTTCAAATCAGCAAACGGGACAGATTCGCAGGACAGATATTAGAACAACATTCAATTATGTAAATGTGAACTGCAGCCGACGTGGCTGTCTTCAAATAGTAATCAATCTAATCTTCAAAAAGATGCAAGCCCATTTGCACCGAGGGATTGGAACAGAGGTGTCCAGGACAGGGAATACGAAGAGTAGCACTAAAAAAAATCGTGGTTTCCACTGGAACGCATACTGGAAAATGCAGCTAATTCGCCAGAAACTTATCAGCTAATAAATGTCGGAAAAACCTAAAATGCATTACAATACATTTTTTTGTCATGCTTGTGTCACGTTTTACCATATTTGGTATGCTTGAGGTTTCGCCCTGGAGACCGTGGGAACCTCTTGAAACTAGTGCCTAAGGTGACCTCTCTCCGAGTTCTCTCCACTCCGAGCACTCGTGTGAGTCCACTCTTCTCTTGGTCATAACGAGGTTGCAGTGTTAACATCTCGTCAGAAAACCTTCGAGCCCTTCTTTGGTGAGACCAGGTCGAATAAAGGAGTCAAGTCTTAATAACAAGTTGTTCGTGCCGTTCCACCTCGGAATAGTGTTGTAGTCGATATCTGTACATTGATGTTCCTTTGGTGAGTACTTCTTGCGTTATCGCAGTCATTTACCTTTTGTATCTAGGTTTTGTTTCATCTGGCCCTGCCCACCAGGTTAGTAGCAACAATTGCAAATAGCTTAGTGGCCACGAACGGCGTCTCGGAAAATATTGTGTTGGCACCCCAAACTGATGGTAGATATGCTTAAGGAGCACTAGGTGCCGTCTTGCCGTTAATAGCCTGTATTGATCGATGTTTCAGAGGGCTTACCGAAATACCTGCATCTTCCCGCAGCGCAACGAGCAGCATATTCTCCTATGTGCTGTCCTCGTTTAAGCATGATCATTTCCGCTTCCTTTGGAGTATCTTTTGCAAGCATACAAAGGCAGCGCGGACTCAGGAATTGATGGGAGATGTGATGTGCAGCGAGGTCGGACGGCGTTACAGGTTGCCCTTCGTCATTAATAGGTCTATCCACAGACACTACTCAGCTTACAGCTTGTATAGCCAAAGAGGTGATCGCACCATCGCCAGACCTGTAACGATTGGCCAGCACCATAGAGCTCAAGGATTACTCTCGCATTCTTCGCCAAGAGGTCCAATCGCAGATGTTTGCGTGTAATGGCGCCATCATTACGAGCCGGGGGCATACTCGGTGGTACGCCTACTTCAAGTGACGCCGGCTTCAAGCCTGTCTCACATCCCTTTCAAACTCTCGAAGATGCTGTTGCCGACCCAACGGACTTGATGTAATTCCTCTCCTTTCCATGATAACTCCGAATGCTTGCTGGCGTGCTGGCACGCGCCCTGATTTCAACTTCTCAGTGAGTATTACTTCCAATAAATAAGCTTGTCTCGTAGCCCCATCGTTGAGTCACCTCTCTTCTCACCTAGAGTTGAAGCCTATCTCCAATAACGGTCGAGTCGTCAGGAACTCCCAAGTTAGAATGTTGACGGATTATACACTGGACGGCAATGCAAAGAGATGCTCATGCGGACGAGCCTTCGCTCATGGCACGCACTTGCAAAATTGCGTATGCACACTGACGAAACACTCAAGCTGCTTGAGATCATTACAGAGCGCCTCGGAAAACTTCTTCGCTGTTTCCAGCTCAAAACTCGTGCTGCATTCGACACTCAGGAGCTCAAGCAAGAAACTCAACGCCGTCAACGCCGCAAAGCAGGAAATTTGTCAGGAACGGCTACTGCATCAACATCCAAAGCAGCGCGGAGACCGAAGGCTTTCAATCTGCAGACATACAAGTTGTATGCGTTAGGTGATTACTCGAGTTCAATACGCAAATATGGCACAGCAGATTCTTATAGCACCGAGTCGGCAAGTGCAGTGATGCACGTCAGGTGTCCTCCATTACTTACGTGGCAGACAAGGAGAGCTCAAACACCGTACCTCCAAGGCAAGGTATCATCGAACTGATCGGAAACAGTTTGTAAAGCAGATAGCCAGCATCGAACATTGCGAGACGCAGATGCGCCACTTCGGGACACGAACAAGCCACCGCCGAGTACCAATGCCGAAGAGGAGGTTGCTACCACTCTGGGGGCTCATTTTCACATGGGGAAATCTCAGAACAATCCGGAAAACCTTATGGTGTTCTTGCGCAAGTATTCCAAAGACCCAGCTACCAAAGTGAGTCGACCTTCACTGCGGAAACTATGCAGCTCACGCACTTCAAACAATAGGACTTTTCCCCCAAGCTCAAGACGTTTTACTTAGAGAGAATGGGCTTCTGAATCTCTCTGAGGACTCCAGTCTGGAGGCCATGTCTGGGGCTATCCCGAGCTCAATTCCGCCTTTTGAGGAACAAGTGTACATCGCAGGGGAACGGTTTACAGGCATAATCTGATGCGTCTCAACTATACGACGTACGATATCCGCCGAGCACAGGGCGTTATCAACCCCTCGTCATCTCACTGCAATATCATGCTCTTAGCTGATCATGCTGCCAGCAATCCGGGCTGCCATTCACACCACCCATACATCTATGCCCGGGTACTCGGTATTCTCCACGTTAATGCAGCCTATGTCGGGCCTGGAACGATGAATTATTGTTCGCGCCGCGGGACACGAGTTTTCTGAATCGATCGGCATGCCACACGACAAGTACTACAATCATTTACTATCCTCTGCGCCCATCAGCTAACCTTTCCCCCCACTTGCATAGTTTATTCCAGGCCCTCAAAATATTAATACTAGTCTGCGAAAGTGCTGTGAGTCTTTCTTGAGTTGGAAATGTGTATCACTAACCAGTCGTATCCTTGCAGGCTCCTCTTGCGTGTTGCTCATGTGTTGGTCAGAGGGAACTCCGGCAGGCGTTGCTGTTTGCCCACCAACAGTTACTGTAATGAATAGAGAGTGAGTACGTGTTCAATGCCGTTGAGGTGTCGGACCTCACCCTCATTAAAGTCAACATGCACCATGGGGGCAATGAGGACTGCAGCCTTTATGGAGATATTGATTGTGTGCAGAAGGCATAGTAGTTGTTGCAGAAGTCTTGAAACACGTCGGTTTTCAACAAGTGCAAATAGACAACCCGTCACTGCCACCCTGCTCGACGACTGCAACTACCACGGCATATCAACGGTACTATCACCATCACCACCACTACTAGGTGTGCAGGCCTTTATGCGCTAGGATAACACTTGTAGGTCGCGTCTTCAACCTTCTGTGTCGGCCCCTGGGTCCCACACCCCCACAGGCCTGACTGGAAGCATCACCGAGTGGCGTAGCCAATTGCGCGTGTGCTAGGTAAGTCATTTCGCTGTAGTGCGTTTGACTAACATTTATACGCTCGATCTTGAGTCTGCTGCGTCTAACGACTCCGTATGGACGCTTTGCACGGTTGGTAGGTGGCCAAGACGACACTGGTAAGTTATTTCTTCGTGATCTCGAGCTGTAGCACATGCACCTCCTCCACAGCCAGCAACGCCTCCTCCACTCGTTTCGAGTTGATGTCGCCGCTGCTCGCTGTGCCGCCTTCACTACCACTTCGTCCATCATCACCGTCACTTCGTTTTGGTCGTCACTGCCACCGGCCATTTCGCCCTCAAGTGCAATCGCGATCGTGTGCGTCCTCGATCTGCCCAAAGACAATATTTTGCTTGCACTCTTTGATGCCTTGATTGGCGTGTCCCATGGTGTATATACGTCGATATCTTCAGCGCTGACCCTTGTCCACCGATCGGCGCGCTTGGGTCGCTCGATTTCGGGCTTATCTGGTGAGTTCTGCATCCTCATTCCGTGCCGTTCAACAGGTTCGAATTTAGGTCTTCCATGTCGGCAGTTAGGTCCAATGACCTTGTAGGAACGTTTTTGGGGCTTTGCATGTGGTCTGGATGCACTGGTAAGTCGTTATCTCGCGATCGGCAGGGCCAGTACGGACACTCGGAGGGATGTGTGGGTGGCCCAGACGACAAATTTAAGTTCTTGATTCTTGGTTTCTGGTCGTGACGCATGCACTGACCCTCTCCAATCAGCCGCCTTCCCTTGACTTGCATTGAGTCGACGGTACTGCAGCTCATTATTCCATCTTCGCCATCCGTCACCTCATCGACCGCCGTCGCCAGCCTGTCGCCCTCGTTTATGCCAAACGCCTCGTCTTGGTTCTCAATTCGTCCAAAGACAAATATTTGACTCGTGCTCTCGAGTCTCCAGTACATCAACTGGCGCGTTCCCCATGACTTGGGCGGCTCGATCTTGAGCCCAATAGGTGAGTTATGCGTTTTCGAGTGGTTTCAATGCCTTCTGATGTTCTTCGCGTCGTTTTCAGCAGCTTTTACATTCTCTCTAATGCTTTGCACGTCCATGTGCACGCTCGATGCGTTTGCGTGGCTTTCAACACCGTCCATCTCATTTACGCCGCATATTGCACCTCCAGCACCCTGGCAAGTACGTGCCCACACCATCATTGTGACCCACGTTGGCCATTTCACTGCTGTTCTATACGTTCAGAGTGTCTGTCGGGCCTCTCGATGTGACCACCTGGCTGCTCAAGACATCTTCATTGTTTTCAGGTCTTTCAACATCGTCTGCACGCATTCCTGTGCCTCCAAGGTGTACATGCGGTATTTCACTTCTGCCTGGGTCCCCGACTCGATTTGCACGGTAATGAGAGTCTCCAGTATGCACCCTTGTACCTGTGAACAACCTGGAGCCACCTATGAGTTTCAAGCAATGTAATTAGCTACTTGTTGTCAACGGGCACCCTTGAAGTATTGTGCCACTTTCTTGATGCCCCATGGCAAGGCCTTTGTTTGTATTATATTGAGGACAGCGCAACGAACAACTAGGCGTCCTCAAAATATTGTTTGTAATATATTAACGACAGTACAACGACCGTCCTTGATGTTTGCAAGTCCCGGTACTATAATAGGGGTCACGTTCTCACGATTTTGGGGGGTCAGAGACCTTGCTCCCAAGCAAGGTGAATGGGACTAGATTGGCTAATTACACTATGAGAGCTCAGGTACAAACATAGGTATAATACCTCGTCAGCCCGCAGAGATGAGGACACAGACCAGACGGAGAAAATCAAAACAAAGAAGAACTACGAACAAAGAATATTATGTAATGTTGATCGTCCCAGATTGAGGCGCCCGCTTAGTAAGTTTACTTGCTTTGGAAGGTCTATTGGTTGACTCTAGTCCCGTGGCATTCACTTTTATTCCTGACTCCCATATCCCTGTGGACCTGCCTTGACAGTCTATTGTGTAGCTACAACTTGGTATGGCTAGGACTAAGCAGACAGCAAAAAAAACAACCTCGGACTTCGCTTCACGAATCAAATTGACAGGAGTGCCACCCCGCACCAAATGCCGCATAATTCTGAAGCTGCCAGCCAGAAGCACCTCACAAGCCCAGGTTTCACGCAGAAGTCTGGAATCATACTGTCCGAATTCTAGCCCATTGACGTCACCTCCATCATCTCCGATGGAGGTCCTCAGTGACACTATTGGCGACAGCAACAACGTGAGTAAATTTGGATTGCATCTTACAGTGCTCACACCAAGCTACAGTACTGCTACCTCTGTCATGACGGTGGGGAAAGCTTCTGCTGTAACTTCTGTCCACGTGTCGTGTGCCACCGATGTCTAGGCATGCTGGAGCCAGTTTCCAATGAAGTTTTCGCTGCCGATGTCAACTTCAAGTGTCCAGGCTGCCATGAACTTGAAGATCGCGTTGCCAACTGTCCACCAACTCCATATTTTGTAAGTTTGTTGTGAATACTGTAAATTGAACTAACATTGGCTGCAGGCATTTACACACATGGTAAATGGAGAAACTACACATGTCCTCAACAAACCAATTATCGTGCGAGGAGTTTGTGAAAGAACATCAAAGTCGCAAGTTTGCGCCGAGTCAACCTTCATATTACATTTAATCTGTACAGGAATGAACACACGAGGCTCCCTTCCCTTGCTTCTCAAGGCATCTCTAGAAGATTATCATCCGGCAGATATGCTTCGTTACGAAGAAGTCATTTTTGACTTCGGGTCACACCAGAAACTGGATCAATGGAAGAGCAAGATTCAAAAGCTTGAGACTGTCCTCGCTACGTGCAAATTCAAACGGAAGATAATATTTGTGACGGTCCACAGTGAGCTAGAACGTGGTGACCTGTTTGCAGGCACGGATGAACATGGGGATAGTGTCTCGATGGAGGTGGAGGAGGTATGTGCCATCAAAAGCATTCGTTTCTACACTTTCCTTATATTTCTTTTTAAGTTCATGGACTACTTGTTCTTTGGGCATCTGAGAAAAGTTGTTGCCACATCCACACTGTTCATTCTTGCATGTGGACCTCTCGTAGGGTTTCAAGATTCCTTTCTGGCGCTGAAGAGATGCATAAAAAGGTGAGTATTTATTGTTCATTTACAATGAACCATACTAACCACTCCCGAAGCCTCCAGCCCGAATATACAATTGCATTCAGTGCGAACAATTTCATCAGTGCGGTGCTTAAGCCGTTCATTGTGGCATATGCTACACATGTACTCATTCAAGGACGTACTTTACACGGCGCAATCCAGGATCTCCTCAATTGTTCCCCGGAGATGCGAGCGCACACTGATCTCCTGCTCTTTCATGTACAGGGCTCGCCATTGACAAATATGGCCTCCCTCGCATCTTCCCTCGCACTGAAGACACCTCAGACTGGCAACCCTTCTGTCCTTTGTTACAGGTACTCTTGGTACCATAGCCATCGTCGTCCATGGGGCGTAGCTCTTCCCATGGGATGCCCTGGTTGTGGCTGCATCCGCTCATGGCTCCCATCCAAAGCGCATCCACAAAGTGCTCATCCCAAGGCACGCATAACCTCGTGCAAGTCCGATAAGTGTACATTCAAGATATGTACACAGCCCCTACCATACAAGTACGACCTCCTTCAGAGTGACAAGGTGTCTGGGTGGCTTAAATACACTATTTGTAGCGAGATTCTTTAGTACCAATCATAAATGAGAATTCCCAAGTGTAATATTCTCTTAGGACTGTCGACGATGGCAAAGACCTTGTGCAACACCATCCAAATTATGGCCAATTCACTTTCTATACAATTTGGCATTTATCTGCTCTCTGTTTCAAATCAGTTTTGTAATTACATAGATATTGTTACCGCCATGGAATCTGGGTTGTCTGCGGAGCAATCGCAGGTAAAATATGCGCTTTTATCCTTGTTTGATGCATTCCAAGGTTTGTTCCACAACGGTGAGTACGAAGACGTGCTGATGCTCCTGACGAAGATTAGGACATAAGCCTCGCACAACGGTGACAATGGCGCCCACATGTCCACCTCGACCCGACCACAACTGTCATCATCACCGTCGTCGTCTAATGACGTTGTATGTGTATGGACACACTGCGTGGTTCGTGAGTGGCTTCTCAGGCTTTCATGGTCAATAAAGAGGTGCGGACGTCTTGCCAGCTACAGGAGGGCATTGGTGGAAGTTTCCAACAAGGATGATGTTCAATCCTCCAAAGGACGCTATGGCACGACCAGCTCTCGCACGCGCGATGATATACATCAACTTGGCAAAGAATTAGCAGGGTACCATCGAGATTTCGTCTATGATGAGGTATTGCCCATCCTGCCAATACTCCGCGAGCTTCTTCATTGTATCCGTCGATTGTTTGCCCCCATTAACTGGTATGTAACGTCTTTCCATCAATGATGGACGCTGCGATGCATGTATATGCTGACTTGACGAGCATGCTTTCGACTCCGCGGCTTGCACAGTTGTCAGTGATTGTCAGGATTGTTTTCGACTTCCCCTCACCTCCTTCGCCGGCAATGATCATGCGCAGTTGGGGTGGGTTGAGGGCCAATAACATTTTTTGCAAATGCCAGTCTACGATGTCAGATGACGGAAGCGGAGTGTATGTATTTCATCCCTGAGCACTTGAGTGAGAACAATATCCATGATATGCAATCAGGAACAGCGGGACCCCGAAGGATTGGTAGAGAAAGTGTTGAACATGCTCGTTCGTGAGAGTCTGTTCTGATTTCATATCCGGTGCGGATGGGGCCCGCTGCAATCAAGGGAAAATGTATAACCACTCATGAGTCCATGAATATGTATCTGCCGCCCAAGTGAACATTGCGCGTACGTAAACAGTAGAAGGAAGACGAATTTCTTGATAGTCCGGCGAGATGATAGCATTCATGTCAATCAATCCAGTGATATTCTCATGACTTGCGAAATGCCTCAGAAGCGTGATCTCGCGAAGAGCCCACTTGGCAAGCTGGGTTTTCTCAGTTTCCAGCTTGATGGCCACAGTCTGGCCAGATATCTGACCCGCCAACGACCTAGATATGTGGGAGTAAATGAGCCTTGCTATATGGTGTTAGTCACCTGTCAGTGAACGCACACAACTACCCCGTACGCGCTCGACCCCATCTCCCTGACGAGTTTCCACCACTTCTGCACATGGAACACCGTCCCAAGGGACGACATGAACGTATGGTGTTCCCTGCGTTCTATATCAGTCCTCACCAGGCTCTCCACTGAACAGAGGCTGAGCCTACTTCTTCATGCTAGGCTGTGCGAGCTGGTTCGACCGCCTTCTGGCAAACGCGTGATCAACCACAGTCCATGGTCTCTGGGTTGCCCGGCACAACCAACTGTGGAGGAATCATTTGGGCTGTTTTCCATGAGGAAGATGGGAAGACGGTGCTATCCAACTGCGTATTCCTTTGAGACTCTGACATTGCCGATATATGTTAACACGCTTACCTCGCGTGGTTTATGGTGCACTCAGCAGGTTTCAGCAGTCGCTCGAAACAATGGCTGTGCTTCCTACCCAAGGATGGTCGGTCCCCTGGTGGGACACAGTGAAACAGGGTGAGCAGTTAGATCGCCGTCCAAATCAGCGTCATCTCGTCATTGACACTGAGCAAACATCACATGACGTTGCGAGGTGGCGTCCTCCCAGGCTGCCCGCCCTGCCTCCGAATTTTTCCGATTACCCTCACCAACCACTGAAAACACTTACGAGCTGCATATAATCACAGAGTGCATAGTATTGACATAGCATAGATATAAAAAGAAACCATGTACATAAAGGGAGAAACCTGGCCACCGCGTTGATCACATCATCGTCGTGGTCGCGGTCGTACTGGTCATCTGCATCAGATCGTCCGAGTCGTCGTCATCGTCGCTGCCACTACTGTGGGTTGTCACTGTCGTCGGCGTCCTCCCTGTACATCGCCACCATGGCACTGGCCACTTGCGTCCATGTCTCGCCACCGGCTTATTGTAAAGCTTCCTCACTCAATATAGGGGGAAAAGCGCGTCGACCATATGGAAGGGTTGTTAGTGCAAGTCTTTGCGAAACCGCGGAGCGCAGAGGCGCATTCCGAGACCCAAGAGTCGCACCTGTCGAGAGAGGTCAGTATGGCGTACTAGGTACGCGACACAAAAATGGCTGCAGAAATGCGGGAAACACCAGACTGCCAGGTGACGGCCAGCCATATGAGTGGGTGCAGGAGGCGGTGGAAAGCGTCGTGACGGAAGAGCACATGAACGGGAATGTTCCGGAGGTCGACAGGAAGGCCGTGTCGGGCGGAGAACTGGTGACGAAGGCTTATGGAGTCAATGAAGGCTACAAGAAGGAGCATAAAGGCACATGACTCCAACAAACGAAACTACAGTGTGAAGAGATATCAGCGCGATGAAGACGTGAATGACAACGTACCTAACACATACGGAGTGCCGCTCGAGGAGGAGCAGGCAGGTAGTGTGAGTGGCGAGATAGGGGACTTGCGAGGGCACGCGAAT
>Ga0307518_10002061_pt1 | contig 14771 bp, 18 predicted proteins | sample 25_EM_MG_FD_203889 | JGI IMG/M metagenome (GOLD analysis project Ga0307518, IMG submission 203889) | Populus trichocarpa ectomycorrhiza microbial communities from riparian zone in the Pacific Northwest, United States - 25_EM | ecosystem: Host-associated > Plants > Roots > Unclassified | place...
AAGGGAAGCACAACCTGTGTTTAATTGAACTTTAGATCTGGAGATGAGCTTCTGAAGCAGTGCCACTGATGGGAGTGGCTGGGGGATAATAAGAGAATTGATCCGACCAGAAGAGCAGTGTCAGTGGGCCTGGAATGTCTAGAAGAGTAACAGTTGGTCACAGAGTGTCACAAAACCCTTGGATTGAGCTTCTGTAGGACAAAAGATGTGAAAACTGGTGCTCCCCAAGAGCAGTCTTCCCTTGAGCAGTAGGGGGAAGGTTCTGTACTTTATAAGGGCTCCTAAGAAGGGTTCTAGAGCACTGTATCATTCATGTTTGCTGTGGGATAGCAGGGAAGTGAGACATGAGTAGTGGACTCATTGAAAATGTCCAGGGAAGCAAGATGAATGACAGAGGGAGATGGATGTGACATGACTCTGGGATGAAAGGACCATATGCAGAGGACTCAGGAGACACAGAGATGACCAGGTATGAATCTTCAAGCCTAACAATAGACTTGAGGTGACCAAAGTATGTGTGTGACACAGGACTGACAAGGAGAACATGCTGACCGAGAACAAGAGGGACTGAGGGAGCAGGCTGGGAAGATATGTGCCAGGCAGTGCATAGGAGCTCAGGGAGAGGCTGTCCCAAGAGCAGGACATAGTTGAGGTCTGCTGCAATAGCGGAGAATTGTTCCAGAGAAAATGCAGACTCCATAGTGACTGATGAAGCAGGTGTCTGGATTGTGGGTGGAATATCTCTGTGGAAAATAATTGGATTTATGTCGAAACTTGACAGGCAGATAGACCATGGTCTAGGCTCCATGATGGTATAGTCATGTGCCTGATAGATTCAAAAATGGCAGAGCTATTCAAATTATCAGAATGCCAGCACTTGATGCATAAATTTAACATTTGGGCACTAAAAATGATTCTTCTGCTTCTTTGATTGTTCTGGTATGGGAGTTGGACTGCAGAAGCTTGCATTCCTTTCTCATACCAAAAAGGTCATTATCCATTGGATTCTTTCTGCTTCTTGGCAGTTTTTGTGGGAGTGATGGCTGCTAGACATCGGCAGTCATCTCTTGCATCAGGATAGTCATTCTTGTGTGATAGATGGCTATGATGAGCATTGTATTCATTCTTCATATAAGGATAGTCTTGACAGATCTTGTGTGCGTTCTTTGCATTGGTTCATCAGCTAACTTTCTCCATGTCCACAGTACCAAACACGTTTGGTGCGTGACACCAGATTGCATGGGTCCAAGGCTTTTGGACAACCTAATCAGGTCAATGCCACACAAAACTGAAGTGGATATCAAGGAAGGATAATTTAACTATACAAGAATTGGCTCACTCTAATTATGGTATGCCTGTGTGATGGTGGATACAATTTGGTTCATGGCTACAGTTGCATCCACTGGCAGGGAAAGAAGTGTTTCTGGTGTGGGTGAATTTAAGTCTGGGAATGCTTCATTCAGGAAGCAGCACTGCATATATGATGCCATCATGTCAGACAAAGTATAGTTGGATAGCACAGCATTTGCACTGGCCATTGGACACAGGACAACTTTTGACAATGTGAGGAGTAAAGATTTTAGTGGGGGATGAGCGGCAACCTGTGGACATGCCTGTTTGCAAACGGCAATGCAACACATTCCATTCTCAGCTAGATCCCAGTCTAAACAAGGCTGATCAGCAATTGGCATGTGTGAAACAGCACATGGCTGGGTGCACAATGTGGTAATTATGTATCAGGTGACATGTGGACTGTGAGAACCTTGATTACCTGAATGTTATAAGGCTTAGGGCGAATCAGCCATCACACCATCAATCATGAATACCACATCTGAACTGCGCAAAACCTGCCAACTGTCCATGGTCAGTATATTGAATTACCATTGTATCCTAATAGTATTTACCACTTTGGTGCATGCCTCCAACAACCACCACCAGTAGCATTGACGACGATGGCCACCACCAATGCAATGACGACCCTCTGGATGCCCCACCACCAGCATTGTTGATGCAGCCACCAATGACAACAACAATGACGATGGCGGTGACCACCACCACTCCCCACCACCAGCATTGTCAATGTGGCCACCAATGATGACAACCCCACCACCAATGTCATCGACATGGGGCCACCTATGGCGACGACAATGGTGACCACCACCACTCCCCACCACCAGCGTCATCAATGCAGCCACCAACGACAACGACCCCACCACCAATGTCATCGATGTGGGCCACCCATGACAATGACAATGACAACACTGGTGACCCCACCTACCATCAGCATCATTGATGTGACCACCACCAGCATCATCGACCCAGCCACCGATGACAATGACAACCAACCAACCCCACCACCAACATCATCGACCCAGCCACCGACAACAACAACAATGATGCTGGGGACCCCACCACCAGCACCGTTTATGCAACCACCAGCAACCATGCCACCAACGTGATGAATCTATTATTTAGTTTATTTAGAATTTGTATTATGATTTGATGCAATAAAATTCATTCGTTTTAATAGCCTTTGTGTGATCTTTCTTTTTTTCATTGATGGGTTATTGCCACTTACATCAGCAAAACAGCCTTTTTCAGCCACAGACACTACAGTTTCCATGCTTGTGTACAAGTCTGTACAGTCTGGACAGACTTGTACACACTGTACAACAATACACATTTTCAGCATGCAATCTGTACAGCCTGGCCAACATTCTATAGTCTATCCAAGTCTACCAAAAAAAATAACTTTTAAGTCTGATTTAATTACTTGGCCACTACTACTAAGTCACCCAGTTTCAAAGTAAGAGATTCAAAAAAATATATTGAGTAAACTAAACAATGTAAAGTACACTAAAAAGCTAAGTACATGTGCCGCAGGGCAACTCCAGCCACAATCGTTGGGCTGGTCATCATTATCAGGGGGCTGGGGCTGGGGTCATTGTTGTTGTTGGGAAACCCAGGGGGCTGGTGGTGATGGCCCATTTGCTGTTGTTGGATGACACTGGGGGCTGGCTGGGCACGTTGGCATTGATGCGCTGGGGCTGGGGGAAAGGGGGCCAATTGTCATCATTGTGATACTGGAGCTGGGGGTGCAAAGAGAAAAAGAACTTATGTGCTGGGCGAGTTGGCATTGATACACTGGAGGTACATCGCTGTGCTGCAGTTGTAAAGAAAAAAAATCAAAGAAAAAGAAATAAACTCACTTGGTGGGTTGGCATCGATAAGCCAGACCGAAGGGGGGCTAATTGTTGAAGTTGCATGTGCACCCAGCGTAAACCATTGACGAAGTGCACACAAGACTGCGACCCATTTTAGTGTAGACTTAGTAATAGTCCTCTTTAGAGTAGATGTTACATGTCACACGTCACACGTCACACGTCACACGTCACACGTCACAGTCATGCATCACAATGTTTGTTGTATATAAACAGCATTCATCGCTTATATAATATAACAGCTCTTGACCAGCTACTGCTATCATCTCAGGATGTGCATTCCACCCAACAGGTGAGTTGGAGTAGCAGTTCCTCTACATATATAGGTATTGCTCCAACAGGTTATGAGCCCTGTGAGTGCACTGTGTGCAGTAATGCACCAGACAGCGCTCCAGCTCCCTGAGTGTCGCTTCAACTAGCTTGATGCTGTGGAGGACAGTGAGCTCCTAGTTGAGCCCCTGCACAGCCACAAGGCGAAGTTTGTCAATGATTTGTGCCAGTCAGTGAGCTCCTTAGTTGAGCACCTGCACAAGTGAAGTTTGTCAATGACTTGCGCTGGCCGACCCTAGTCATGAGTTAGCTGTTGACAGAAGTGCTTTCACTAGCACTCAGGTGTTTCTTCTTTTCTTGTCGGGTCCATTGTCGCATTCACTTGCTGACTCCATTGACCCAACAGAATTCACCATGTCCAGCACTCTCAACAAGATGGTCCCCATGTTCACTGGCTCCAACTGGCAGCAGTGGCACACCTGTATGCAGGCCTACCTTCGGGCACAAGGCCAGTGGTACATTTATTCAACTACCCAACCTGCCAACAGTCATGATGACTGAAACAACTGGGACAATAACACTGAGAGAGCACTTGGTAATATTACCTTGCGCCTTGCTCCCTCCATCCAGGTTGCTATCACTGACCTTACTACTGTTAAGGATGTGTGGGACTACCTCAAGAAGAGCTTCGGTGCCCCCAGTATCAGTTCCACCTACACTGAGCTTAGCAAGCTCCTTTTGACAACCATCCCTGCCGGCTCCCATCCGGCTCCCACGATAACAAAGATGCTGAGCCACTTCACCTACCTCAAGAACACTGGTTTTGACTTCCCTGCCCCCATGCAGACAATGATTATCCTCTGCAAGCTCCCTCCTACTATGGAGGTTGTAGCACAGATTCTCAGCCAGATGTCCCCCAATGAGATCAAGAATCTCAAGCCTGAAGATATTGTGAAGGCCGCCATGCTCTCTTTCAAGCAGAAAGGTGCTACCTGCAGCGGTGGTAAGGGCCCTCAGGCCAATAAGCTTAGCACTGTAAAGCGCAAGCCGGCTGACCCCAAGTTTGCCCAGCAGCAGCAGCAGCAAGGCAGGTCCAACAGCAGTGCGAGTGGAAACGCTCCTGCCCAAGGACAGGGAGGCCGCACTTGTCGTGGCGGCAAGAAAGCTCGTGCTCGCCGCGAAAATGCACAGCAAGCTGCCTTCACCACTTATGTCCACTATGATGGACCTGAGCCAACTATCGACCCTCATGCCTTGGCCCACACCCCTGGTGCTGCCCACTATGGCCCCCCCACATTCGATAATACTATCAAGGCCTTCGATCTGGCACACCACTTGGGGGTGGAGCCCTCCTGCCAAACCATCTGCACCCTCAACCATATCATGTTGACAGCTAGTGCGAACCTGGACCAGCCTGAGGCCGGTCCCTCCTCATTGAAGTGCCCTCATCTTGAGGAGCGCACCATGATGTACAAGGAGGATCCCATCTCCCTTGGGGATGATGAACCTATTGCCCATGAACCATTCACTGACAACGAGTTTGATGAGATTGACACGATGGTCCTCAACCGTTACAACACAATGTCAATGGTGAGGGATGCAGAGGCCAGCCTTTTCAGGCAAGTACCTTCTGCATGCGTGCTGATCAACACTGACATGCTCCCTTTACATGTGCATTATCCACCTGCACTGTATATAGCAAGTAGTCAATATAATATGTCATGTCATATCTTGAGAAGAGCATATATCTGTTCGTGTTCAAATAATGCACGCTGTGCTGGCTGTAAGGGAAAAATGGTCAACGATAGTGAACTATCTGGTGCCTTCTGGCCACTAGACTCAGGTGCATCCTGCCACTTTACTGGTGACATAGGTGATTTCGCCTCCTATAATGCACTAAAAAGAGCGCACTACGCCAAAATGGCTAATGGTGTAGTGCTGATTGCTGGCATTGGCATGGTTTTTCTCCGGTGCCTAGACCACAACTCTGGGGATGAGAAAGTAGTTACCCTCACCCAAGTGCTCCATATGCCAGGTGCTACTGCATGCCTTATTTCTATGGGCAAAATGCTCCAGCGAAATTACAGAGTCACTGGCGATAAGAGAAGCATTAGCCTCACTCACAAAGCTGAACACCTATGGTTTGGGCCAGACCCAGAGGATGACTGCAATGTTATCTTTCGGATTAGATCTATCCCAATAATTAGATCTAACTATATTGCCTCCATGAGCACAGTCGATTATGACATTATGCACCAGAGATTTGGGCACCCCTCTAAGGAAGTCCTCCGACGTGTGCAAAAAACATATGCAGTGCTTCCTGGAGATTCACTTCCCTACTGAGGACTGTGTTTGCCCTGGATGTGCTCTTGGCAAGATGCCTAATCGAGCTTTCCCAGAAAACGAAAGATGTGCTTCCAAGCCCTTTGAGCTGGTGCACTCTGATCTCAAATCCTTCCTGGTTACGTCATACCAGAAGTTTAAATATGTTATTACTTTCTACGATGACTTCACCTCTCATGCCTGGACCATGCCTCTTTGCTCCAAAGCTGCAGCAATTATGGCTGCCAAAGATTTCCTTGAAATGGTGCACATCCAACATAATGTGCATGTCATTGGCTGGATATCCAATGCTGGCGGAGAATATAAATCTGATCTGTTTGATTGAGCACTCCTTGAGAAAGGAATCAAAATATATCAAAGTGATCCAAGAACTCCCATGCAGAATGGCTGTGCCGAGTGTCTAGGGTGCACTCTCATGGATAAAGCCGAGTCTATGTGGCATCAAGCCTGCATTGCTGACTCTTGGTGGGAATTTGCATTCGCTCATGCAACCCACATCTACAACCATACTCCAGTAGCTCACCTCTGATGGCACACCCCCCATGAAATGCTTAAGGGGGAGATGCCTAACATCGACCACCTCCGTGTATTTGGCTGTGGAGCCTTTGTCTACCTCCCAGCCACAGCTAGAGCGAATAAGATGGCTCCCAAGTCAGAGCTAATGACTTATGTTGGTGTTGCCCCTGGCAATGAGCGCAATTTCTTATTTATGCGCTCCACCAACGCAGTGTTCACCACTGCTCACACCATCTTTGATGAGTGTCACTTCCCTCGCTGCCCCAAAAACTGGTGCAAACCTCTTGGGAACCCTTTTGGAAGGGCAAATCCAAAACCTACCACCAATCGACCAGGGAATCCCCCTGATGATATCAACAGTGATGATGATGTGGAACACGACCATGGCTACCCACATCCCCAAGCACAGGATGACAATCCAAAGCGCGAGGAACCTGAGGCTCCTGAGGAAGAGCCTAATCAAATAAATCCTCCCCGTACACCATCTCCAGTGCCTCCACCAGCACCGAGAACACCTTCACTGGCGAGAAATCCACCACCTCTGGCACTGCAGCGCCCTGGCCGAGCTGAATGCTGCCAGAATGCACCATGCCCTCCTGCAGTTAATATACCTGCCCGCCCCCAACGTGAATGTAGAGTGCCATTGTGCCCCAGTAACGTATATGGTGAGCAGCAACATCCTGTCGAGCAACTCCAGGATATCAAAAGTGCCTCTCGATGGTGAGAAACAGTGGGTGAGGCCTCTAGGCCCCCACAACCGGACACACCAGACCATGTTCCTGGTGGTTTCCCCGACACCTCTGCAACGCCCTGTGAGGAAGATGTGCAAAAGATGTGCAAGGAAGGGGGAGCAAACCTAGTCCGCTTCCTGATGGGCAAAGCCCTCACAACCCATGAGCCTCAATATGAGAGCGTCCACAACTGGTGCTATAAGGACATCGCTCGCTTACCCCAAGCTGAGCAGAAACTCTGGCGACTTGCTTGCCAAGAAGAGCTCGATGTGCTGCGAAAGTGCAAAGTCTTTGAGCTAGTCGACCATCCCCAAGACCGGAAGGTCATAAAGAATTGATGGGTCTTCAATGTGAAGTTGGATGGCTGCAAGAAAGCCCACTTAGTTGCGAAAGGCTTCTCCCAGATTGAGGGATTAGATTTTGACCAGGCCTTCTCACCAGTCGTGCGCTTTGAAACAGTGCGCCTCATGCTTGCACTTGCTGCACTTGAAAACTGGTACATTACTGGACTCAATGTTCGGAGCGCCTACTTGTATGGCAAGCTCAACGAAGAGATCTACATGGAACAACCTGAAGGGTTTGCTGTTCCTGGGCAAGAGCACAAAGTGCTCCGCCTCTGGCATGCCCTCTATGGCCTCAAACAGGCCAGCCTAGCTTGGTGGCGCACACTCAATGAGTCTCTCAAAGAGCTCAGGTTTGAGCACCTTAAGTCTGAAGCAGGCTTCTTCTACAAGAAGAAAGGCACCAACATTGTCATTGGTATCATATATGTTGACAACGCACTATTCTGCGGCCCTAACAAGGCTGTTGTTGATACCATCAAAGCACAGTTCATGCGCAAATGGGAGTGCAGAGACCTTGGAGAACCTAATGAGTTTCTTTGAATGAAAATCACTCACAAAGGTTGTGCTATCCACTTGGATCAATGCGTGTACCTCCAAAAGGTTGTCAAACGCTGTGGCATGCTCAATGCAAAGTCTGCAAGCACCCCACTGCCGGCTGGCTACTATGCCACCAAGAACACAGAGCCTGTTGATGCAGATCTCTGCTCCCATTTCCAGATGGTAATAGGGTCCCTTCTGTACCTTATGTTGGGCACTAGGCCCGACATCACCTTTGCAGTCACCCATCTCTCACGCCATGCTGCAAACCCATCTCAGGACCACCTGAATACAGTGCTTTATATCTGTTGCTACTTAGTTGGGACTTCTACATACTCCCTAGTATACAATGGTGGATCTGATGCTGGACTGATTGCATGCACAGACTCAGATTGGGGATCAGACCCTACCTCTTGCCTCTCACAGACAGGTTTCTACCTGAAACTAGCAGATGGCTTGATTAGTTGGACTTCTCGTGCGCAGAAGACTATTGTGTACTTGTCCACTGAGGCTTAATACATGGCTTTGAGTGATTGTGCTCGCCAGGTTACCTGGATTCGAAGTTTGCTTAGTGAGCTCAGCTATAAGCTGAGAGCTATCCCAATTTGTGGTGATAATTAGGGGTCCATATTCATGGCATCCAACCCTGTAACAGAGCCTCGCTCCAAGCACATCAACATCCACTACCACGGAATCTGCGAGTCAGTCGTGAAAGGTAATGTGGAACTATTCTTCATTGATGGTGCTGAGAATCCTGCTGATCTGCTCACCAAGAACTTACCACGTGAGAAATTCGCAAAGTTCAGAGCTCAACTAGGCTTACAGTTTCCCTCTGGCAGTATCTAGTGCCTTATTCACTGAAGTGCTCTATGTGCAGCACAGAAAGGGGGAGTGTTGAAGTTGCACGTGCACCTGGCATAAACCGTCGACAAAGTGCGCACAAGACTGTGACCCATTTTAGTGTAGACTTAGTAATAGTCCTCTTTAGAGTAGATGTTACATGTCACACGTCATGTGTCACAATGTTTGTTGTATATAAACAGCATTGATCACTTATATAATATAACAGCTCTTGACCAGCTACCGCTATCATCTCAGGTTGTGCACTCCACCCAACAGGTGAGTTGGAGTAGCAGTTCCTCTACGTATATAGGTATTGCTTCAAGACTAATTATCTTCACTGTCATGCAGAGCTGGGGGTGCTGGTAGCTATTGGTGGTGGCCAGGTCATCATCGCTGCTGGGGCTGGGCATGGGCATTGTCATCATCATCATCGTTCTTGAAAAAAGTGTGTTGGGGGGTTGCTGCAGTGGACCTAAAGGACAGAAGCTGTAGAAAGGAAGTTGGTAACCCTGTAGTAACCTCAGTAGGTGTTCAAGCTACTGAATTAGAGTAGTACCTGTAGTAACTACTACAAGTGAGTATGTTTAGAAATGAGTGTGTAATGGACTACTTACCCTCAGTAGGTGTTCAAGCTACTGAGGGACTAATAGGAAAATACTACTGTGTATGTGCGCTCAAAAGGCTTATGTAAGCTGCGCAGTCTCGCACCCTAAGTACTAGTAACATGTGCTGGTTAATTTACAACAATCATCACTGATGGCTGGTGGTGGTGATGGTGTCGTTGGACAAGGCTGGGGTTGTCCATTGCATGGGGTTGGGGCTGGTCATCGTTGTTGTTGCTGACGGCTGAGGGTGGTAAAGGCTGGGGCTGGGTTTGTCTGTGTTGTTGTCATCGCAGCTGTGGTGCTGGGCACAGCGTCATCATCACTGACAGCTGGGTGTGGTGGGCTGGTCATTGTTGTCGCTGGAGGCTGTGGGTGGTGGGTGGTGGGTGTGTTGTTGTCATCGCTGGGTGGTGCTGGTGGACGTCATCAACGTTGAGGTTGGGGTGGTGGTGTGTTGTGCATCATTGCCATCAACGATGCTGGGGGTGAGAGCATCAGTGGTGTCTGCACAACAGAGGGCACTCACCTGTCATGGCCATCGTTGTCAGCCTGTTCATGTACATACCTGGGACTTAGAAAGATTTTGAAGTGCTGTGATTACAAATCACAACAACTTCAAACTTTCTCAAGTCCTGAGTTGACTCTGCAACAACAAAACAAAGGTAAGAGACTGACGTACCACACAGCATTTCCCCGGACCAGCAGTGCCTCATCTTTGCTGGCAAACAGCTTGAAGACGGGTGTACCCTTTTGGACTACAACATCCAGAAGGAGTCCACCCTCCACCCTGTCCTCCGTCTCCATGGTGGTATGCAAATCTTTGTTAAGACCCTCACTGGGAAAATGATCACTCTCGAGTTCAAGTCTTCTGACTGACGCCGTATTGACAACGTAAAGGCGAAGATCCAGGACAAGGAGGTATCCCTCCTTACTAAATGTGTCTTATCTTCGCTGGAAAGCAGCTTGAGGACGGCCACATCCTTTCCGACTACAACATTCAGAAGGAGTCAGCCCTCCGTCTTGTCTTGCATCTCCGTGGGGGGATGCAAATTTTCGTCAAGACCCTCATGGGAAAGACGATCACCCTTGAGGTTGAGTCTTCCAACACAATCAACAATGTCAAGGCGAAGATTCAAGACAAGGAGGGTATTCCACCGGACCAGCAGCACTTGATCTTCTGTGGGAAGCAGCTCGAGGATGGAAGGGCTCTCTGACTACAATGTTCAGATGGAGTCGACGATGTGCACCATCCAGCCGCACTCGACAACAACCAGGTAAGTACCAATATCAACACAACAGCCCACTGATGCACCCCCAGTGACGACAATGATGGCCGCCCCCAGCCTCAGCATCGCCCAATGACGATTGTGACGGTGGCCATCCTTTTTATTATTATCTTTAATTCTTTTTCTTTAATACGGTTCGACAACTGACAACAGCAGCCTCCTCCTAGACCCAGTTTTCCCCCTGATGGCGATGAGTGACAAGCCCCAGCCCCAGCCTTGCCCAACAATGACCAGCCCAACACCCTCAGCCCCCAGTGACAATGGCAGCCAGCCCCATCTCCAGCATATTGACGCAAACATGCCACCACTGCCAGTAAGCTTTTTTTTCACTCTTATTCTTCTATCTTTAATGTGTCAACACCCCCTTACACCAGCATGACAACAACCCACATGACAACAATGACTCCCAAAATGACTCATATGGTGGCAGTTATTGCCATTGCGCAGACAGGTAGCAAGTGGCAGGGAAACAGTTTATTATACTTTGTATATTTTCTGTACTAAATGATGATTAGTACTAGTAACTGGCAAGCTTGTCTAGCTTGTCCATAAGTTGTACAGTTCTGTGAATCTCTGTATTAGTGGGAACCTTTCTGTGGAATCTGGGACTCTGTACAGCTCTGTCCAAGCCCTGTACAGGGGAGGGCTGTTTTGCTGATGTAGTGCTGTTCATCGATTGCAATTGTTTCCAGTATGTAGCTATTATGTGAAATAAATTATAAATGTGAATTAATGTTCAAGGGACCATTAGCTTACCTGTTCCAGCCTGGTGTGGTCCAGGAATCCCCCCATTGTTTCTTGCGTGCGTTGAACCACTTCTCAGCTTGCGACCAAAAATCTTGTCCTTTCACAACATGACCACCATGCTTCTGCTTCTTTCATGCAGGGGGCTCAGTGGAGGAGCACTTGTCATTCAGCTGTGCAGGTTCTTCTTCCATTTCCTCTTCGTGATCAAGGAGATCCAGATGTTCATATGAGAAATGGCACTGTATGGATATAGTGTAATGGTGTTAGCAATAGTGAACATTGAATATTAAATGGAGCCTGCTTACCAGTATAGCAAGGCGGGCTGTGTAGGCAGCTCCCAGTCCAGACATGGCCCCACCAATCTTGTATCGCATTGCACTTTCATATACAAGGTCAGTAAGTGTGCATGTGCCATTGCCAATGACACTGTCACGAAGCTGGTACTAATATTGAGCTTGTGTAAACCATGAATACAAGTGACTTACCATCTCTCGAAATGTATTGCAAACACTTGAACATTGATGTTTGATGTATGCCTTGAGAATTTTTTCGCATGCTGGGTTTCCATAAATGTTTGCAAGCTTGAGTTCCTTGTGAGATTGCTGAAGCTTTTCCTGCTGCTGCTATCAGTATAGTGGAGAATACTGATCAGTAATGCTTACCTCAACATTGAAATGCATTGACATGAATGTAATGCGGCTGGGATCAGATAGCAAATCTCCTGTGATAATGTGGACATTAGACTGCAAGAAAGAAACATGAGAGGTGTGCATACTATTAGTATTCGAGTCACAAATAACAAACCTTTTGTTTGGGGGTGAGGGATTGGTCATTTCCTGATTTTCCTTGATTAAGCTGAAGATAGTGGTGAGTAAGTATGATTGAGTTGCAATGTTGGCTTTGTCAAGCCCCCGTCCCATCTACCACATCAGAGTTAGTACAATAATAGAATATTATTTAAACAAATACCTTTTCAAAGCCACGGAGGCTTTGCCGTAGATCTTGTGCTTGGTCTCCAAAGTTGAATTGATTTGCGAGTGTGTCGATGAAGTGGGTGGGCACAGTGGCATCGTTGAGACTTGGGTCAATGTTGGGGTTGTGACTGTTGACAGGAGGTGGGGGAAATGTCCTAGTAGTAGGGCGTGACGGTAATGACAAAGGGTTGGACAAGGGAGTAAAAGAGTGACTAGTGGAGCTATTGAGAGAAGGGGTTGAGTTTCCTATATTAGAAAAGTTGAAGGACATAGCGGATGGCCAAGCTTGACTGTATGGTAGTATGAGAAAGGAGTGGAATGAGTCGCCAGACTGGAGGAACCATGAAGGCAGGTTGAACAGGCTTTTATTGTTGGTGAGAGTGTTTGAACCGAGGCAGCATGTTGCATCTGCATGTTTGCAATGCAGTCTCAGAAGCATAGAAGGCTGTACAAAGGCATAATAAGACATGCAGATGTGGCTACTGTGACAATGGAAGAAACAGGATGTGAATGCCAGTGATGGTCAATATGGCATTGCAAATGATGAATGAACTGCCATTGCACCATCATTAGTCAGCAGAAAGTATTGACTGCCCAAGTACTGATTGAGACCCTCTGCCATGGCGGCTTGCACCTCTGCCATGAAGACCAGATGAACTGGCCTGAGGCTGGGAAATATTTGTAGTTTGTTGCATAGATTTCTGATGATCTGTTTCACGAGCACATCCCTGCATGATTGCCCAATCTGTGTCAAGTGTCGGAGTTAGGGGTTCACAAAGCCTTTGTACATGCTTTGCATCACGCATTTTTGCTGTGTTCAGTACAAAATCACTTTGATCCCCCTTGTGAATAATGACTGGCCTAGTGCTGGAAGTTTCTTTGTGACCTGCAATTGCTTGTCTTGCCTCTGATGCAGTGCAATTATGAATATCACAGCGGTGTTGAAGGTTGACTAAACACAACAGCTGCTGTTGAATTTAAGTATGATAGTTGAATAAATTGAAAAATAAATTCTACCTCAATGGGGAGCAACAAATAGGCATTGTCATGCTGAACTGATGGCATTTGGTAAGGTCCACTAGACAGTGCTTGTACTTTTCCAGATTGAAGAAGGATGGCATCTGGGAAGGATTTCATTTCTGCACTTGATCCTTTCCGCTGAATAATCTCCTTGACTTGTGCTACCAAAGGATGGTGAGCATTTTGTTGGTGAATAAGAACCCATTGGCCTGGAGTACACTTGTCACCATTCATTAGGATCATAGACCTGCATGTGCGAAAACTATTATCATCCAATATTTCCTGAGGAAGTGATGAGAGAGCTGTGGGGAATTTTTGACCAGTTTGGGTTGCATGATATGGACGCAAGGGAAGGTTGTCCTGTATGCAAGATCCTGGAGACATTGAGAAGTTAAATAGCATAAAACATAAATGGATATCATCAACACACCTTTCTTTGAAATAGAAGAGCTATCCATACCCAGATAATCTGTAACAATATTGGGTTTACTGACTAATGTCATTGGTGCTGTGCCTGCAGGCCACCAAACCCCAGCTTCACCAGCATCTAGAGCATTTGGATGTGGCCTCTCAATCAGCTTCTTTATCTGGTTTCCAATATTAGAGTGAGTTGAGTTGATGCGTATATGAGCACCACTAAGAATATGGCGAATGCGATTTCCATGTGCAAATGCCCTTGCAATATCATGTGATGGAGATTGTCGATTTGAGTGAATGCTTTTGGCTCGGATAACTGCATTGAAGGATTCAAACCCTTCAGTTGCAAACAGAGCTGCAGGACCAAACCGATGAATATGCTCTGGAAGGTGAAGCAATATATGGAATTTGGCTTTATTGAACCAGTGAGGTGTCCAGTATGCTGTGTGTGCAAGTAAATTTTGAATTGCAGTTTCCAGTAGTGTCTAACATATTAAATAAGCCCTTCTAGCAAAATGGATAAATTTTATTCACTCACCAGGTGAGCATCAATATCTTCAATTTCTGGTTTCCAGATAAGGGGAATGATTTTTGACAAAGCTACCCAGGCATCATAGCATTCCTGTGGCACAAGACCATGGAGAACAAATGGTGCTACCTGTGCTATTGCCCAAAAGTCACGGCCAACCAGTGAACCAGCATACTGAACAAGGGTATGACCAGACAGGGGTGGTATGCCTAGTCCTGAAGTATCAAATGATGATAGATGGGCTTCAAGAAGTTCACCTTTTATTTTGTTCTTGCCAATTCTGATATTCACTGCATCCCTCCAGAAGTATTTGACAAATCCCAAAAGAATTGTATGAAGCACCTCCACAGGTGTGTCTGAATGGGGATCAAGTCCTATTGTTTCAAAT
>Ga0307518_10002062_pt1 | contig 14770 bp, 11 predicted proteins | sample 25_EM_MG_FD_203889 | JGI IMG/M metagenome (GOLD analysis project Ga0307518, IMG submission 203889) | Populus trichocarpa ectomycorrhiza microbial communities from riparian zone in the Pacific Northwest, United States - 25_EM | ecosystem: Host-associated > Plants > Roots > Unclassified | place...
GTCATGCAATAATCTTCTGTGTGCGAGATAAAAAAAAGTGTATGTTACACATAAAATTGTTAGATAATTCACAAAATAATATATAGAGGTGTGTTCCATGTAGCTTTATTTGTTAAAAAAAGAGAAATTTTTTTTTTTGGAGAAAGAGAGGAAAGTGAGTTTGTCACAAGCCCGATGACTTATGGGCCTAGTTGCCCAAAAAAAAGGTGACCACACTAGCCGCCTAAAAGGGTGATCATTTGGTCATCCAAATAGGTGACCTTATTGATTGCCTAAATGGGCGACAAGCAAGGCTGGTCACCTATGCATGGCCCAATGCAACTAACAGGTTTGGTTGCCTGAGCTAGTTAGCTGGGCTTGGCTCTGGTGACCAGTGGGGCCCAAACAACTTTTTTTAAAAAAACTTTGGCCCATCATTTTCTACCAAGTCTTTCAAATAATGTGTTTGAAAGACTTAACTTAGTTGAGAAAAAAACTTACAATTGTTACATGTATATTTGCATACCAACACTACTGTGGCTAGGTTTGTGTAAGAGATGAATGCCCGTGCGTTCATGGCTATATTTGCATTTTCGTGTATAGATTTTCTTCATGTAAATTTTTTCAACACTTTTGAAGAAGGATCCCTGATCCTTTTAGAGACAATTGGTCACGAGACCTGTAGGTAAGTGGCCATGGGAACCTGGAGACATGCATAAAGATTTAATGTAGATTTTATCATGAAGATGTATTTGGAGTCATGGAGACCAAGTGGGAGACAAAATAGATTTCATGGAGAAACAATACTATTTTATTGAAAAACACAATACATGGAGATACAAATCTTTAGAGATACTCCGAGGATTATTTGATATCGGGTAGCTCATTATGTGTAAGTGCACAAGTTTCTTTCCCTAGCTCTGATTGCTTTTTTTTTTTGTCACAAACTAGTGGAAGTAACCTTTAATGATTAATCATTTTATCTTTTTTTTAAGTGCATAACACTTCTTAGTATCATGTCCATTGTCATAGTGAAATAGACAAAACTTATTAGAATTTTTTATGTTTGTGTTGCTTTTCATATGAGAAAGATATTGCACAAATTCTTTCCATTTTATAACGGCTAGCACCTTAGTTCGTGTGGTGGTCATAGGTATAATCATGAGCTCAAGAAATGTAAGGCGATCACGGATATACCTATTAGTGCTTTTTTTGGATGCTCTTATTGGAGATCAATGGTATGGTGAAGACTCTACTTGTGTGTAAGAATATGGGTGACCTTGTCTGGTAAAGATAACTTTTTCTACCATGACATAATTTTCTATTACATGTTTGATGCTATGAGATTTTTGTCAGGGAGGGAGTACAATCTTTCATATAGGGAATATTTGTATACTCTATTAATTAGAGCTTTTGTGGCTATGGGTTCAAGGAGTCTTTCCATATTAAGCATCTCTTCATTAAATTATTGGAGATAAGCCATAGTGCTTTCATCTTCATATTATATGATTGCAAATATCTTTGTGGTGCTTTTTTGACAGAAATGCTTATGCTAAAGTAAAAGATTAGTTTGGAGTTAAGACCATAAAAATGGAGAATAAAGCCAGGATCTAGGTTGTGGTACCTTGCACATGAAGATCTATAAAAAGTTATGTGAAGAACTCTGCACATAACATTAGTGTCTTGTATGATAAGCTCTAGGATGCTTCTTACATTTTGTATATGCTCTTGAGGGTTTTTGAGTCTCTTATAATTGTCTAGACTGAATTTTACAAAGACATAGTTTTTAAAGAGTCGAGTGTGGAGGATTTTATGACAAAGTAGAGATTATTCTACTAGGTTGAGTTCTTACTGACAAACTAATAAAGTTATGAAGTTTGTCTCTCACCGAAGTCTTTTTCTGATGCATAAGTGAGACGATGAAGATTGATGGCATCTGGATTATTTAGAGCGGCTTGTGTGAAAGCTATGGGTATAGCTTCATCCTTGTCTTTTTAGGGAATCAGAGTCTTCATTGCAAACTTGGTGGGGGCATTCATAGGAGCTTCTTCTTCTTGTTGTGTAAGAGGCAGAGTGTGAAGATGCAGTTGCATCATCGCGACATCATCATTGAGTAACTATACTTAGTTGGAGAGTTGTTATCTAGGGGAGCTGGAGTCCCTGTGGTGGGGAGACAAGTCATTTTTCCCTCGTATTGAAGTCTTGTCAGTTATGGAAATTTTTTTGGGTGAAAGGTTAAAATGAATGAACTAGCCTTTTTATTCAGTTTTCCACAGACAACGCTAATAATGGAGTAATGAAAAAAATTCACATAAAAAATGTTGGGCTTTCCATGGTCTGTTATGAATCTTGAACCTGCGAGCCTAGAGTTCCTGAAAAAATAAGTCCAATGTGGAACGAGGAACTCTCCAATACTTAAGTTGGTATTGTAGAGGAGAAGAAGATGTTAAATAGAAGAAGAAAAGTAAAAGTATGTTATGTGTGTATTTTGGTTTAGCCTCTGTTTGACTTTGTTCAAAGTAGGTAGAGGCCTGGTAAGACTAGGTGTATTTATACACCCAGTTTAAACTTTCTTAATGGAGGAGGAAATCATATTATTGGCCAACCAAGATGGCTCATTAGTTGGTATGAGTTGCTATGAGTTCTATGCCTAGTACGTGTTTGGAGGAAAAGTTGATGTGTTATAAGGTATATTTATTTTTATTGGTCTTTCATGTGGCTGGTGGGCATAACAGAAAGGTAACTATTAGTGATAGAATACAATGCCTATCCTATAATAATGTTGTGTGTGCAGATAGAAAAAGTGTGAGTTATAGTGTAAAATTGTCAGATTATTCATATAATATTATATAGAGGTGTGTGCCATGTAGCTTTATTTGTTAAAAAAGGAGAGAAAGAAAAAAAAAGGAGAGAAAGGAAAATGAGTTGGCCAGTGGCTACGAACTATAAGCTTGGTCACTCAAATAAGTGACCATGCTGGTTGCTTGGGCTTGGCTTAGGTGACTAGTAGGCCCATATAGTTTTAATGTCAAAAAAAGGATGGCTAGTCAACCTTGATTAGCTGACTTAAAATTCTTTTAAAAGAGGGGGTTTAATTAAAAAGAAAGAAAATGAAAAATATTTTCCTTTTTCATTTTTGATGTAATGCATAAAGTTCTTTGTGATTATTTACTTGAGAAAAAAAAAATTGCCAAATTGTTTTTAATAGGAGCTAAATCTTTCTTAGTGGCTCCAAAAATAAAGTTTGTTAGCTCATAACTTGTATTGAAGATAGACTTGACTACTTAAGATTGTGTATACGCATCAACATTCTTAATTATATTTTTGAAGTATTTTTCTTCAAAATCATTTCCTAAACAATTTTAATTGTATCATGAGATTTATTGATGTGAACCCTACTGGGATTTTAATTGAATTCATAAACCCAAGATCTACTTAATTTAGGCTTGAGATTGATAATTGAGCTTGACATAATGGATGACCTGCCCAAAAACACCAAGACTATAATAAACACCCTCACACAATGTCCTCACCTAATACAAAAAAGATTGATCAATTATTTGAAGAGTATAGTTTAATCAAGAACCAAGCAAGCAAATCTTTATTTTCAATGCTACAATATACAACAACTTTATGTGTATTTCAATATGCAAATTAAGTCTTACAAAAAAGTATTTATAATCTTGGAAATAAAAACCTAATACAACTTAACAGCCTCACGTGACCCAATTTGAAATTAGGCCCCAAATAATCCCAAAACAAATTAACTAACATAAAAATAATAAAATAAATATTATGAAATGTTATCTTATAGTGCTGCAACTAATAGCTAAACAAATACATAAAAAATAATTGTTTGGATGTAAAGTCTCTCCATGCCGCTACTTCTCTTTGAAAAATAGACTAGGAAATTTTCTTATCCCATTAATCCTAGTTTGCTGCCACCTTAGTGTCCATGGTAGAGTAAGATTTTCTACCAATTAAATCTCCTTGATAGATTAGGTTTTTTTCTCCAAATAATTCATGATTTCCTTGTTGGATTAGAAAATATAAAATACTTGACAAAACAAGCCCAATGATGTTGAAATTTCTCCCTTTGGCGAAACCATTTTTAAGCCCATCTTGAATATGAATAAAATTTATTAAGGCTTGATCTTCTTGGGTTGTTGCTTTTTTGTAGTCCACCTTGGCCTATATGTCTTGCAAAAGCTTTTAAAGGCTTCCTTGAACTTTATTTTCCCTAGCCTTTGTGATTGAGCCTATTGGAACTACTAATGGATTTTTTGGTGTGGGTTGGATTGTATCATCTATTTATTTTGGTTGTTTTATGTTAGTGTTTCAAAATAGAAAGGATAAATACAGAGAAGTTAAAAACATGTTTGGTTATAAAGATAATGACATAAAATAAATACATCTATAGAAAAAAACTTCGAGTGAATTTTTATATTTTCAAAACAAAATTTTGAAAATCAAAATAATAAATTGATATGTCACTAACTTAGTTCAAATGTCTAGACATCGATTCCTATAAATCTGTTGATCATCGAAGTAAAATAAATATCCTTTCAATTCAAGCAAATAAATTCAATATCCCTTAAAGCTAAGGGGAATCGAGGAGATTATGAGTAATTAATTAGATAAAATTTTCTAATCAATTTTTTACCATCAAACGAATTTAATTTGAAAAGCAATTTATATATTTTTCGAGATGAGCTCAAATCAATTTTATTTTTAAATTTAATATTTATATTTTATTTATTACCTATTAAATAAACAAACTATTAAAAAAAGTCATTTAAATTAAATTGGTTAGTATTTATTAAATTTGAGTTAAATTATCATACATTATTTGACTTTGAAAAGATAGCTTTTAAAAAAATTGATAGTAAAGATAGTTTTAGTAATTTTTCTTATTTCAACTCTATATAGAGTAGAACTAGTTATGTGAACTGTGTTTCGCTGTATGTTAGATATTTTTATTTTCTGTAAACAAATTGTATTTTCAGGTTTTTTCAACACGTTTATGTAGTTTAAAAAATTTGAGTTCAAATCAAGAATTTTATGCATATATAATCAAATAAATCAAGAATGCGAATAAATAAATAAAAATTCATTAACGATATTAAACAATAAAACTTGAAAAATTAAGAGACAAGTGTAGATTAAAATATTTAATTTGGAAAGACGAGACATTGACTCGATTCTGTTTGCTAAATTTGTTTATTAAAATAAATTTTTTATTCAAGCAAATGATAATAGAAATAGAGACACAAATTAAATTGATTGAATAAAATAAAGGGGAAAAAATACCATGCAATGCTGCACATATTAGAAATATTATCTGAAAATAATTTTTTTATTTAAAAAAATAAAGTTCATCTATACAAAAATAAAATTATAGATGAATCCGAAAAACTCTTTAAATGTAAATGCATAACAAAAGAAAATCATCATTTAGAAAAGACTCTCTAAACAAAATGAAAAAGAGAATATTTACTAATCTAAATATAAATTAAAACAATTTAGAGAAAAAACCATAAAAATCATTAATTGAAAAAAAGAATTAGAAAAAAAAGTTAAGGCTAGGCAAGCTCGCCTGACCCATTTTATCAGGGCCCACGTGCGGGTCTTCCTGGGCAGGCCTGCACAACTGGGCTCTTTTTTTTTTTGAAAAATAATTAGACAACACGTCGTTTGATTTGTCTAGTTTCCAATCACTATGTGGCCAAAAAATCATGGCTTAAGTTTTTTTTGACTAAAAAACCCGTTTTCAACTCATTTTTGGCCCAAAAAAAACTCAAAAACACTACATGAACTGTGATAAATCTTACTATGACCTTAAAAAAACCTAAAAACTATCTTAAAACCGAAGTCAACCCAAAATCAAAAATCAACCAAGTTCGAATCTGTTTTTTCATAACCCCGATACCATTAAAAAGATATTTGTAAACATAAAAGAAAACCACCGAATGAACAATTTGTTGTATTAAGATAAGTGTTCATCCATATTACACCTGAAAACTTAAATGAAATGCCTTTTTACTGTAGTAATTATAGCATTAGAAATAATTGACCTATTTATCTAGCTTTTACATTGCACTCACCAGAAAAATACTTGCTAGCTGTTTGGGCTGGCCTAAACAGCTAGCAATCCCCCCCCCCCCTCTCTCTTTTATATATATATATATATATAATTATTTTGGTTTTTTTCAATAATTGTTTTATTTTTTTTGTATTTTTTCTCTTTTTATGTGAAGACCAAATAAATAGGCAACAACAATTACTTGTATTTGTAAACATAAAAAAAGACCACCAATTAACAATTTGTTGTATTAAGATAAGTGTTCATCCATATTACACCTGAAAACTTAAATGAAATGCTTTTTTATTGTAGTTATTATAGCATTAGAAATAATAGTATTTTTTTTTGTAAGAAATATTCTTGAACTAATTTGAATTTAACTAATTTGAAGAAGGATGGAGGGGGTTATATGCATCGTCTAAACGTAAAGGTGGTGGGTGACCTCTTTATCTAGCTTTTACATTGCACTCACCATCAAAATACTTGCTAGATGTTCGGGCTTGGCCCAATCAGCTAGCAATCCTAGCCATTTGTTCCATATTCCTAATATAATCCTAGCAATCTGCTTGCTGGGATTTTTTAGGAATCTTATAATTTACATTTGTTTTTTTTTCTTTTTCTCTCTGATCAGAATCTTATATATATATATATATATATATATATATATATATATGATGATTAAATCTATGACCCTTTCTTAGTTATTAAGATTCAAATATTAGGTTAGACTTTATAAAAAAATTCTTATGAAATCTTACCAAAGAATAATCCGTCTTTGAATACGTCGAAGAGGAGGACTTAGTTTAAATATATATACATGTGAAAACTGATATAAAAAAAATTCCCTAATCATAAATAAAAAATAACGCTTTTCTTTTAATATTTTAAAGGTTATTAATATATATGATCTTGCCATCTTTCAAGTAATAAAATTGATTTTTTTTTTTTGCAATTGGTTTCTAGATCTCTTATATACATGCAGGCGATATTTCATTTCTGTAACTTTCTTTTATTTATTTATTTTTGTACATCAAATAATAGAAACTTTCTAATTGACAGTTTCAAATTAGATATTATTATTTGGTTATTTTCCTGGAGAAATTAGGGATGAAGTAGTGGTTGAAAATAATCAGAATCTTAAAAAGAAAAAAGAAAAAGAAAATAAAAGAAAATTGGAAGAATAATATTTTCTTTATTGTAATATTTTGCACACGTCTCTATTGAAGTTCTACGATTATGATTTGCATTTGATATATGAAAAAAAAATGAATTTAATTCCATACACAAACAGCAAACCATGTGAATATAACGCTTAAAAAAAATAAAATAGTACGGCTTCATAACAATGGCACGCAATTATATTTATTCTTCCAACAATAGTGACTACTAAATGAGAAAGCTGTTTGCTTAAGAAGGTTAGAGACCACTAAATGGCTAGCTTTCATCAATACTATTACTTGATTATCATAAAAACAAAATAAAGCTGTTTGCTTGCTGGGATCTTTAAGTGGCTGGTGGAGTACTTTCCCTGCATGCAGCTTCGAATATCATATCAAATGCTTTTTCTATGTGTGACTTGAGCTTCTGTGGATCAATGAAGTCTTTTTCTACAAGCAGAGAAACCCGAAGCTTCCCCACATAGCTTGTTACTCCTGCCATAAGGCTCTGCATTTGCACCAAAACAAACCATGTCATAATCGCAATGATGTTCCAAATTGAAAAAGAAAAAAGAAAAAACAAATAGCATCATTTCATAATGTTTGTGTTTATCCTTTGAAAATGAGTGAATTGTTTTTTAATCCTTAGGGTTTCAATGCAGTTACAACTTAGGCTTGATTTTTTTTTTTTTTTTTGTGGTGTGGTCTATGTTTTGTGTCAACCACATATTTAAAAATGTTTTTTAATCAATAAACACCATAGTTTTGCATGAGTCCCACTAAAAACTCTCTTTTAAAATATTGGTTAAGAAAAATTTATAATTTTTAGTTTTTCTTGAATCTATCTTTTCAAACTACAACAGTAAAAATTACTATAATACTTCTTTTTTTTGGATAATCATTGAGATTATATTGAAAATATCATAAAACCAATAACCAAAGCAAAATACTGACAAAAAAAAAAAGAAAAAGGAACAAACTTAGAAAAAAAAAAACTGCCACAATGCCTTTATGTATGAAAACTATGTGTAAGTGCATTATTCTTGTTGATTGCTGTGTTGTTTACAACAACAATCTAAATTGTAAAATAATATATTGGATTTAAAAGTGCTTTTAAAAAAATTTAAATTTTATTTTTATTTTTATTTTTATTTAAAATTAATATTTTTTTAGTATTCTCATAATATTATTTTGATGTGTTGATGTAAAAAATAATTTTTTTTAAAAATATTATTTAGACACATTTCTGAGTAAATTAAAAGTACTTTAAAAAACAACCGGTATCACACTCCCAAACACATCTTAAAGAAAAACAACTAATGATTAAATAAGACAACGGTAAATAAAATTGAAGAGACTGTAAGTAAGAGGTTTCCAAATATGAAGGACTGAATTATAATCACATTGAAATTCCAGGGACACGATGAATAATTTACTGTTTGAAAATTACTTGAACATTCATATACCTGAGGTGCTCCTGTCACCACAAAATATAGCCCATTAATTGGATTGTTAGCCAAGGCCATCTGCTCCATTGGCCCCCTTACATTTGAGATTCCCATGCTTGTATTCTTCATTGTGCCATATATGTACTTCGATGCTCCCTACAGGAGCAAGATCTCAAAAATCATAACATGGAGTAGTATATACTATATAGTAATGTCCACCCTTAAAAGAAAAAGAAAAAGAAAAAGAAAAAGAACAAGAGGTCCTAAATAAGTATTTCACTAAAAAAAGGCAAGTACCATACGTTTGGACCTCGAAATTTCGCAGCAAGTTGAAGGTACTTAGCAGTGAGGTAAACACCAAAAGAGCTTCTCTTCCTCTTGATGATTTTTCTTGCATTGAGGACAAATTTTAAGGGATTATTCTTAACCTCAGCATCTCTTAACTTTGGAATTCGTACGTTCAAGAAAGCAAAATGGTTGCCCCATGGCGACTCAGCATCAGGTTTTACCATTTCTTGGATTGGCTTGTAGCCTCCATGCATTCTTGTGTTAAGCAGCACCAATGATGTACTACATGCACTGCCTGATCCTTGGCTCACTGTTTCCATGTACATCCGAGCTCCCAAGAATATGATTCCAGTAATCGCATCATTTATTGTCTGCAATTACCAAGAAACGTAATTAATTCAACGAGAAAATTATATGTCATTAATTAAGTTCTAGGCTTTGAAATTGAGAGGAGGCACGGAAGTTTTTTAAGAAGAAATTGAAGTTGTCTTGATCTTACCACTCCAAGCTTGGCCTTGATTTGTTTAATTTGATCAAGAGAGAAAGCCATTGTTGTTATGGCAACAGGAAGAAACTCTACTCCAGAATGCCCTGATCGTATTGGTGTTTTGTCATCCTTTACCAAACAACTCTTTATAAAGCTTGAACAAAAATCTGATGCAGTGTTGTAAACTGAGGAGAAAAATCTAGGCACTTTTCGGAACATGCTAGAATTTCTGCCATACGTATTGGTGTGTAAATGAACAGAAGGAAATGTCAGGGGAAGAGGAGGAGCATCAGCTCTTTGTAAACAAGAAAGCAGAGCTCCCATCAAAGAGAAGCCATCACCAAGGGAATGGTGTAGCTTGAATATCATGTTACTAGCTGCGTGACTTGTGGGGTAATTTATTATGTGAACTTCCCATAATGGCTGGCTTTGAGGCAACTGCTCCATTGCCGTTTTTGAAAGATACTCATCAAAGCATTCATCATAAAATTGAGTTGACATTCCGGTGGTGAAAACAGGAAAATTTACATGATCCGTGAGCCTCACTTCCACCCTCTTCCATCGCTTTACTCCATCTTTATCTACAACCTGTAATTTCAAAACTCTATTTGGTCGATGCTATTGATGCAAAAGTAAGGAGAAGAATGAAGATACTAAGGTAGAAAGAGTACCATTATGGAGGAGAAACGAGGGTTGACAGGGAGGAAAACATCCTTGAGAAATGGAATAGCTTGGGAGTCATCAAAAGGCGCTTCGAATTCCATAACAGCTATGATAGAGAGTGATAGAATAGAGTTGCTCAGAAATTGTCCTGAAGGACTCACAGGTTCTGATATTTCTTGATCCTGTACAATCTCCATTTCTAGTTTCAAGACCCAACTCTTATTCTCTATTCACCGAAGATTGTTCGTGGAAGGTGAAGGGTATTTGTTTTGCCGAGTATATAACGAGCACAAACCAAAGAAAGAAGAACTAACCCTATGGCTTTAGAAAGGTTGAAGGGTTAATTACATATGTGAGTTGCAATATTTTTTATCCGAAAAATTACTATAAAAATTAATTCTATATGTTTCAAATCATTCACATGCTATACATCCATTCACATTATATATCTGTCACAACCATGGTAATATTAGTCCATTACATCAATCAATTAGATTGTTTTAATCCATATAAACTCAATCAGGAAGTCATAAATTAATTTTTAATGTTTTCTAGGTAGAGTTTAGATAACGTCTCATGATACAAGAAAACAAACATAATTATTCCTTATGTAATAACTCTTTCTGTTAAATGTTCAATCATTTTTTAAATAGCTAATAACTACTTTTTAATATAATTATCGGTGATTATCAGAAAACAAACACAATTGAGACATATTCTCCTTGTTTTTTTATTTTAAAAAAATAAAAATGTTATTCGAAATTAATCTAAAAACATATTTATTTTTATATTTTTGTCTAATCCCTTCAACTAAACATAATTTTTTTTGGATAATATCTAAAGTATATTGAAAAAATCATAAAACCAATAGCTGAAGCAATATACAGAGACATGACCAAATAGAAGAAAAAAAAGAAGAAACTAACTTGGAGAAATAAAGGAAGAGAATATGGAAAAAAGAAAAAGAAATCAATGCTAGAATGTTATAACAGAAATAAAAAGACCAGAAAAAAGAAGGAAAACTGAAAATAACTAAGATATAGGACCACATTTTTTTTTTCATTTTTCATTTTATATTTTATATTTTTATCTTGAAACATTAACCGAATGTACCTTGTATAAAGTTTGAGTTACACACCTTCCCTCTATTCTTCTAGCTTTTTCTTAAAATAAAAATGTACTTCAAAATCTAAAAATATATTTATTTTTAAAAGGCATAGAAGTTGAAAGAAGCTTCATTTTGTCCATTTTTTCAAAAAGAGTCAGTGACTTTTCAGACATAAGTTCCTTGCAGTAACAGTTCAGAAGTGTTGAATAAGTAACATGATTTTGCACAGATGGTGGGAGGTTGTCAAAATAATTCTCGGCTGCAGCAATCCCTTTGGTTTTTGCTGTAAGATCTAGGTAAACTGCATGATCAACATGGGAAAAGTTCATTTTCCTCTTCTGCATCCACTCCATTACCTACAAGACAAAAATCAAAAGTCATCACAAACAACTCAAACAATAGAGGAAACAAAGAAAGAAAACACATAGCTTACAAACTAGAGTACAACGATTAACCAAACAGACAATAGCCAAAGCAACAATTTTGCTCAATTTGAGGAGTACAAATAGACAGAAAAATCGACACACGACTTGAAAGCACACACTTCTTGTTTTCCAAATCTTAATTACAAGTAACAAGTCATCATGACTGCCAAACCAAAGCACTTGACTAGTATTAATATTGGGATCTCTAGGAACAAAATATCCATGCATTCATAGCCATAGACTATAGCCACATTTATTACCGAATTCAGTAATATTCCCAACACTCATATTGTCCATCAACAAAAGCTGTGTCCAGAAAATTTCCTTTTCCAATTTGGCTCACTGTGACTGGCATTGGCATAGAGGTAGTACGCCCAAATCTTAGTATAAAATTAACAAAAGGCAACCGATGAAGGCCATACAAATAGCTTATAGTAATCATAACAACAACAATAATAATAAGAATTGTGTTTTTAAGGAAATGAGCACCAAAGGGAGGATTTAAGGGTAGGACCCGAGGTGTGAAAAATTCAAGAAATTTGAGAGAGACGGGCGGACCTCAATGGCATGGTCGAACCTGCCGTACTTGCGGAGCTTTTTGATGCAAGTAGTGAGATTGATTTTGCTTGTTTTCCCACCCTCCAATATGAGCTCATTTAACGTCTTTGACACGCTCCCTCCACTTGCCCCCAGTTCCGATAACCTCCTGTACATCCTCTTCCGTTTTTCCGCCGCTACTGGCACCGCCTCTGCCGCCGCGCAAAGATGCCGCACCGCCCGTGAACCCGTCCAGATTACACGACTTGGACTCTTCGCCATGCACTTAACTCAAATTCAGTGTTAATTAGAGCTCTCTCTCTCTCTCTCTCTCTCTGGAGAAAGGGGTTTTGGTAGGGCTTTACTTATTATTTTTGTTTTCCATTTTTATTTACTCTTGGTCCCTAAGCGATAGCACTTCTGTCAAATTTAACCTAGTGGTTCAGATAATTGCAATTGGATCCTTTCAATTTTTATAGATTGTTCCTCCATCCGACTCTGTATAGTTCCGTTACGAATGGATTTGGTAGTATCTAATACGGCATGTGTTCATAATTTTATTACTCGAGGGAGTTCATTTTAACTATTAATCAAATCATTCAAGACTTATTTACACAAGTCTTTCAATCTCATTCTATTCTGCTTGGATCTTTGACATACAGCAACAAAATAGTTAAGAAAAAGAAAAGTTAATAAGAAGAAGCCAAGGAAGAAAAGAAAGGAGCTGAAGAGGAGAAATGTGTGATATAGTCGGGTTTGTAGAAACTAAAGGCTCTCAATATTCGGGTAAGAATCTGATATTATTAGATGAGGGTACGAGACACACAAGTTATATGAATTACTTAGCAGATGCTTTTATGAATTAATATGATAAGTCGAGGAGATCTGATCACGTTAGACTAGGTAAACTCCTTAAAGCTACGATAATAGAATATTCATCTGTTGGATCGGGTTCAAGTCTTTTTAGGTGATTCTACGGTTAGCGACTTTGTCTTTAATCGGATTGTTGGATCTTTTAGAATCAGGTTTTAGGACCGAATGCCCTTATTTGGGCAAATTGTTTTGTTTTTCCCATGTCTTTTAGGATTCTATGTTTTAATTTGGATTTTTTTGTTTATTTTCTATATGTTTTTGGATTCCTAGTGGTTTTCTAGTACATGTAGGATTTTCTGACTTATTTAAAGGTCTTGTAAGCTTCTTGAGGAAGCAACCACTATATATTTAATTTTCAGATAATAAAATTATAAATTTAAAGTTTACATTTACAACCATTTTTGCTCATTAAAATGTTTTGTGTTTTTTATGTTGTTGTCGTATTAGCTTCCACTTGCATTAGGGAGCAGGAGGAGTTGTTTTGCACTATGCAACTTTTCTTTAATTCATCATAAAATTGATTATAATGTAAAGAAAATCACATAAAAATAATAAACCCTAAACAATTAACTATTTGGCCAAAGGCCTACTAAAACTAAATTGATGTCTAAATTAAAATAATATCAAATCTAATAATAAAACTCAACTAAAATTTCAAATAATATGAAATCAGAAACATAGGTTAAAGCCTAATCTCTCAACAATTTGGATTACCCTTCATAGTTTATGATCATATGTGTGCATGAACCGTATCTCGGGTCTGATATCCTTATCAATTTTCCTAGGATTGGAAGAACTCAATCTCGTCGAGTGTAGATCAATGAGGCTTTGATAATGCTCCCAAAAATCAAGACTAAGTTGTGGCGATGTCTCTATAATAACCCTAATAGACTCTAACTCAATCAACATGCTCGTGAACTAGGATTCATTGAATTTCATCATCCCTGATAGAAACAAATTGTACATCCAAAATAACATCAATATATCCCTTTTATGCAAATGATAAAGTTAATGGTGTAAGAGATTCAAAAGGATCATCAAGGATAAGATGTTGTAATTTATACATAATTAAGTCCTTTATATTAAAATTAAAGCCAATATCAAAGTTTGGTGGTAGATTAATAACATAAATATCTGAATCAACCATTTCTAACACTTTATAAAATTTACAATAATTCATTAATTATTGAATTAATACTTAATTATTAAATTTCACTTTAAATGTTTTAACAATATTTGCTTGTAATTTTTGACTGGTTTTAAAAGGAAATTGCTTAGGTCTAATTTGTATAATGAAATAATCTCAAATATTAAATGCATCATTATACTCAAGTAAATCAACTTTAAATTTATATTGTTTGTTATTTGCTTGAATTCATTTTATAATCTCAAAATGAAAATCATAAACTTTACATGCAAAAAACTTAGTTAACTCATACATTCTAGTATAGGGAGACATGAGAAGAAGACCTACAAGCATCCCAGGTATGTGACTATGAACATCATACTAGGAGTGTGGAATGAAACAAAGACTTTTGAATCCTGGGTGGATATATATTGGACATAACCTAGTATATCGAAATCATCTTTATCCTTCTTATCATGAATAAGGGGTAAGGATTCAAGGAGCTCAACAAACCGCTCAAGATTTATGACATGTTGGATGTCAAATATATGGATAACACATCAATGAGCTTAGGAGGTTGCTCAAAATCTATGACAT
>Ga0307518_10002064_pt1 | contig 14761 bp, 7 predicted proteins | sample 25_EM_MG_FD_203889 | JGI IMG/M metagenome (GOLD analysis project Ga0307518, IMG submission 203889) | Populus trichocarpa ectomycorrhiza microbial communities from riparian zone in the Pacific Northwest, United States - 25_EM | ecosystem: Host-associated > Plants > Roots > Unclassified | place...
CAAAGCATTATTAATCCAAAGAGAACCTGCATTTGTTATATTAAAAACAACAACCAACAACAACGAAAAAGGCAGGTACATATATATGGCTACAGAGGGAAGATATATCAATGCTCCCCTACTACTACAGCTAGGAAACCATGACCTTCAACCACGCTACTCCAGTACAATTGACACCAAAAAACAGAAACCATCAGTCTAAATGGTCAACTTCTCCCTATCTTGAAAAAAAAAATACTGATACATACACAAACATACAAGTTCAGTTCATACAGCTTCAGTTTATACTTCAGTTTTCATTTGTATCCTCTTTACGATCTGTTTTTCGGTCGTATGTTCTGGATCAGTCAACTGTCATGGGTTGAGTCATGCAACACCTGAAACGTGCCTTGCGCACACTAGTCATGATCTCAGTTTCAGCATTCTCAAGCATCCTGACAATCTCAGTGAAAGGGGGGCGGACTTCAGGATTGGTGTCCCAGCAGCGGGTCATGATGTCACTCAGTACAGGCAGACAATCATTTGGGATAACTGGCCTCACTCCCTTGTTCACCACTGCAAATGCAGCCTGCACTGCTGTCATGTTCTGGAAGGGGAGCAAACCTGTTATGAGCTCCCAAAGGACAATCCCAAAACTATACACATCCACCTTCTGCGTATAGGGCCTATGCTGAATCATCTCTCTGTACAAATGGGCAAGTCAAACACATAAGAGAACAGTTAGTTGTCAACAATTGACATAAGTTTGCAGATTCATAAAAACAGCTATTCAGAAAAACTCATATATATTTGATATTTGATAGAACTAAGAATATAAAGCTTACTGTAGTGCAACAAACGAACACAATAATTGATTCCCTAGAGCATGCATCAAACTCCAATTAATAATCATTGGATTCCCTTCCAGAAAATATATTTAAGCACAGGCAAGAACTTCCATGTACACAAACATAAACCTCTGTTATGGAAGATAATCCGTTTCATTGAGAAAACAAATAAGTTAACAGGTTTTTTCTTGGAGCAAGCATGTCTATCAGCAAAACCATATTATATGATAGTATGATAGTATATGAAAAGCATGGCCTTAAAATAGCGATGTGCTGAATAAACAGGTAAAAGTTTTGATTTATTTATTTGGTTACACGTGATCCCATGTTCCCAAGGAAGATAGAAATGATATGATATTTCAAACCTACAACAAACCCCACCTCTCTAAGTAATGCCATCAAATGAAAAAGAGATGACATCATTTAACAAAAAACAAATATTAAAACAACATCATTCAATTAATTACAAAAAAAAAAAATGCTGAAGAAAGTCTGGTGTGTCCCAAAAAAGGAACCAAACTTAAATGAGCAATTATTTATTTACACATTTGAATGTTGCTTATATTCAAAGATCTAGGTCTAGCTTGTTTAGCCAGATGCAAATCAGAATTCTAAAAATGACCATTCCTTATAAAGAAATCAAGAGCTGAAGAAAGTCTGGTGTGTCCCAAAAAACGAACCAAACTTAAATGAGCAATTATTTATTTACACATTTGAATGCTGCTTATATTCAAAGATCTAGGTCTAGCTTGTTTAGCCAGATGCAAATCAGAATTCTAAAAATGACCATTCCTTATAAAGAAATCAAGCCCCATTACGTAATCCTTGCCACATGACTTGTTAAGTCTAAACTGATTTGCAAGTTCTAACCGACATCAAAAGGGGGTAGAATTAGAAGAGGGATGAAAAATCTAGGAAAACCTTTGGGAAGACAAGTGAAAGATAGAGCTCTTCTTAAGGTATTTATCCCTTTTACAACACAATCACACCTTACAAATGTCTAAAACAAGTTACTCCATTGAGAGACACTATGAACGTTCACTAGAAGTTCTCGCGGCACAGTCAAGATGTGAAAAGTGGAGCTGCCTTTTAAGTTACTAAAGTTAAACTGTATTTAGTGGGAAAAACAACAGAGAGAGAAAACAGGGAAAAAGACACCAGTTGCTAGTTCTTCCATCCTAATGGCAAAATAGCATAGCACTTCAAAGGACAATGCCATAGAATCCAAATACTCTAAAGGAAACCTTCCCACATGATAAACATGTATATTGCTTCATTTGCCACCATCAGTCTCCATCTATGGAACTAAAAACAGTTGGGATATAAATCATTGAATTGATTTGTAAAAAGGGACATCCATGCAAGGCAAGTTATATACAGACACACAACACACCATGCACAAGAACGAAAAGGGAAGAAATTCTCAACTTTCTAAAATGTCTCCCTCATTTATTATTGGTGTTTCATTCCTTTATTTAAACAACAACCCCACACATTGAGGAAAATAACTACCATTTCTTAAAAAACTTATAATTACTACCATTCCATGTGAGATCTGTTAATCACATGGTAAAAGAAAAAAAAATTAACATTGTAAAACACATCAATCCAATTAGGAAAAAAAGTTCAACACATATATGCATGACAACCATAAAGTAACACAGAAAGAAAACTCAATGCGGAAAAATTTTAGAGACTTACGGAGCCATCCAACGATATGTCCCAGTTTCCGGTGTCATCCCCTCAGTCTGCACCTCAATCCGTGCAACACCAAAATCAGCGATTTTTATAGATTTATCAGCCGAAATCAGAAGGTTATCTGATTTCAAATCGCGATGTATAAATCCAAGTCCATGAACATATGCCATTCCCCTTGCAACATCTAATGCTTGCTTGACTGCCAATTTCAATGGCACTGCACGATTCTGCCTCCTTGTTAGAAACTGCCTAACTGACCCTCCCTTCGCATATTCGGTCACAATACACCAAACCATGGGCTTACGGCAGCCCCCAATAAATCGCACGATGTTGGGGTGCTTTAAATTTGCAAGCATCATAACTTCTTGCTGGAACTGCTGCTCCATCAATTGTGCCTTCTCTGGGCTATTTTCTGGCCTCTCTAATATCTTAATTGCAACATCCTCCCCATTATATGTTCCTCTATATAACTTTCCAAAAGCACCTTGGGCAAAGGCTGTACCCATATTGAGTTTTCTCAAATCAATTGTCCACTCATCATAATTCTGCAGCCCCTCAGTTGGGTACTTAGGATCCATCAATGCTTGAGCTAACGCATCATCATTTAGTGCATGGGTGACCTTCCCCGGACGAAACACACTCTGTCCCACCGAGACACTGTAGTTGTGGTGATTGACAGGTTTTAAACCTGGATGGCTTAAGATGTGGGTTAAAGAATCACTGGATCCCACACTACTATTATCCACTGACATTGAGACAGATCCACCCGCATTGCTTGTTTGTAAACTGTCGATAGACATGTTGGTGCCTTCACCAAGTTTTTGGTAAAACCCTTGAGTGAAATCATAGTAGTTGTTCTCATTGTTGGTATTTCCTCCTATGATTCCAGTAAATTTGGGCCCTTCCACCATTTTTCCAATCATGAATACTAGTTAAAATGAAATCAACAAGACCCAAATCTTCTTATCCAAAATTAGTCACACTCATTAGATGGTGCAGTATCTCCAGATGGGACCTAGAAACAAACACAAATGAAAACTTTTAAGCTACAATCAACATCAAACCACAACTCCATTTGACTTTGACAGGTGTTGCATTCACTAATTTTCTTAGTATTTGTTGAAACGCACAATTAATGTGAGACACGAACGCAATAGAACATAAAAGGACAGAAATCTGTAAAAAAGCTAATCTTCTAGTGATGATTAGGAAGCTGATAAAAGGAAACAAATTGACACATAACAGCCAAATCGTTAACTAATCCTCCCCATAGAACAAGACCAATTTAGAAACCTGTTTGGGGGCAAATTGCCTTAACTGATTATACCAGAAAGCAAATATAGAAACATTATAAAAAGAAATTTACATCTCTGAAGTGAAAAAGACATGCCTTTGCAATGATTGTATGAATTATCGAAACCTGAAACTCCTCAAAGAGATTCAGTCATCCAGATCCTAGACTCTCCATCTGTGATAAAAACACCATAACTGTTAACAAAAACACAAAGACACAAGCTTTTTACATGACAAGACCCTCAAAATCAAAACCCATCAAGCCATTGAAACAACTAATTGAGAAAGACTAAGACGGCAGAAGATTGAGCTGAAATTTGACAAATTCAACTTGTAAAGACTAAATTTGACAAATTCAAAGCTTAGAGCTTTATGAAATGAAAAAGAGGGTCTGACAGATATTAGATCAGGTAATTAGAAATAAATCATGAAAAGAGCATCAATAAAGATAAAAGAAAAGGTAATAGAAATGGTTGCATACCTATTACCTACCTGATGGTTACTAGTTTTTAGTGAAAGGAAGAAGAAGGGATCAACAGCAGCAGCAAGAATGTCTGAATTCAATTCTCCAGCTACTTTTTACTATAAAAAATCACAAAGTAGAAGAGGAGGAGGAGGAGGAGGAGAGGTTTAGATGATGAACAACAACAACTACAGATATAGAGAGAGAGAGAGAGAGAGAGAGCAGTCTTCTCTTTGCATTTACTTTCAAAGTCGCAGTTTTTATTTATTTATTTATATTTTGTTTTTTATTATTTTTACAAGGACATAAATGTCTTTGAAAATTAAATTACTTTACTGTCATTCTTTTGTTTTTGTTTTTGTTTTTGTTTGTTTAATAGTCTAATCTAACAACAGATGGTTATGGGCCATGAAATACACTTATTTCCAAGTTCTCCATTTGAGTCATAATCCTTTGAATTCTCACAATTTTTCTTTAATATATGTTGTCAATTGGCACTACTGGAATTTCAAATTTGCAATATGAGGAGGAACGAGGAAGATAGCAGCAGCTTTTAAAAAAAGTTTATTACATTGTGTTTTGGGTGCGGAATGGTACAACTTTTTTTTTTCTTCAATCATAATTTATAGTAATATTTGTGATGTTTTTGAATTGAAAATATATTAAAATAATATATTATATTTATTTTTTATATTAATATATTAAAATTATCTAAAAATATTAATTTAATGTTTTTTAAATAAAAAAATATTTTAAAAAAATATATTATAATATAAAAACAGAGACTTAAATATAATTTTTTAAACCACAATTATAAAAGCTACCATAATACAAAATCAAAGCCATTTTAAACTAAGAATCACTCTAAGAATGATCTAAAACTCCACTTAACAAAAATTAAGTGCAAAATAAAAATTATTTAAATTCATTTATAGGTTCGCCCTGGATTCTCAAGCAAAAAACTTTGATCAACCCCTCCTCATAAGTTTACATGTTTCAACATTCTAATCATTAAAAAAAAAAAAAAAAGCCAAGACAGTAGCTTCCATATTTTGAAAATCATGATAATACAACAGTAATTATATGTTGATGCCGTCTTTATTATTATTATTATTATTATTATTAATTGGGTCTGATACACGCCCCATCCAAGTGGACTTCATTTCTACGTGTATGATGTCAAATTGTCACCCAAAAATGCATCCCCGTCAAGAACGCAAAGCGACAACGTGATAAACAGCCCTCTCAACTCTTCAAGTCTTGACATCAATAATTTGCAGAGAGAACCTGCATCTGCATCTGTTTGTTATATGAATCGCAAGACAATACTAATGACAATTCTCCATTGATGTTCCCCCCTATTACTATAGGACCTTCGACCATGCTACATCGGTACAATTGACTAAAACAACCCAGCAGTCTAAATGGTTGGCATCTTCCTATCTTGCAAAAAAGAAAAGAAGGATAAAGGAAAAGAACACTGATACATAAACATACAAGTTCAGTTCATACCAAGTGTCAGTTTAATAATACAATTTTCATCTGTATCCTCATTAACATCTGTTTTTTTTTTTTTTTTTCCTTTCTTTTCGGGTCTTCTATTCTGGATCATTCAACTGTCATGGGTTGAGCCATGCAACACCTGAAGCGAGCCTTGCGCACATTAGTCATGATCTCAGTTTGAGCATTCTCAAGCATCCTAACAATCTCGGTGAAGGGAGGACGCACTTCAGGGTTGGCGTCCCAGCAGCGGGTCATTATGTCACTCAGCACAGGCAGACATTCATATGGGATAATTGGCCTTACCCCCTTGTTCACCACAGCAAATGCAGCCTGCACAGCTGTCATGTTCTGGAAGGGAAGCGAACCTGTTATGAGCTCCCAGAGAACGATTCCAAAGCTATACACATCCACCTTTTGTGTATAAGGCCTATGCTGAATCATCTCTCTGCATGAATGGGTAAATTAAAAACATAAGCGAGTTGTTAAAAGCATAATCTCTAGTAATCAGCAAAAGCATGCAGATTCTTGAAAATGGCAATTCAGAAAAACTGATGTGTGTTGCAGTCAAGTGGCATTAAGAAGATCAAGTTTTATAGTAGTTATATAAACCAATTGCTTTGCTAGAACATGCATCAAATTCCACTTACTCCTAACTAAATTCCTTTCTGAAAGAATATACCAATACTCATAGATAGAAACATTAACATTTCCCCACACATGCAGACTATGATCATGTGAAACACGTAAGTTGGAGGTTTACATGGAGCAAGCATGGACGTAAGCCATTCATATAAAATATCCAAAGAAAAAATCATGGCCTTCAATATTACAATATTGGTCTACTAAGAAATGTTTCATGGTTTTCAATAAAATATTCTAAAATTGGAAAAAAAATACATTTAAGGTTAGAAATGAAATGGGGAAGGAGATGCAGGCAAGGAACTATGTTCAATATCGTACAAGCTTGCTTTCATGTCTGATACAGATGTTATTTCCAATCTACAACCTTTTCCTCCTCTTCCTGTAGCATACACCATGACAACAACCATAATCATTGACATTACCGCATGAGGAAATAGAAGCAATGATTTTCCATTCTGTATTCAGAAAGGGCAACATGATTCCATTTAGTTCAAAAGATTTTTACTTAAAGTTTGGACATACAAAATGGAAAAGGTGCTACTGAATGTGTAGAAATAATGCACCAAACTTTGCACAGCAATTATTTATTCATGCAGCTTCTTCCTTTTCTTTTTCTTCCTTTTTTTCAAGAATGATTTATTTATTAATACATTCAATATTTTTTATATACAAATATTTAGGTCAAGCATCTTCAGCCAATAAATCAGAATACTAAGAGTAGAAATTCACCAAAAGCAAATCTTGCAAAAAAATACAATGCCTGCAATATGAAAGTAATTTTAAACCGAATCGATTGTTTTAAACAACATCAAAAGCACATACGAGTAGGAGAAAGAAGCAAATCAAGGGCAAGGCTTAAGAAGACAGGTGAAAATTACAATTCCTTTTTGGGCACTTAGCCATTCTATCAATACCGCAACCGCATCTTAAAGACAAAACAATGCAAGTTGTAGCACCTCAGTCTACAACACATCACATTTTTCATGACATGCAAGTTCCTGTGCCAAACATGAAAGGTGGAGTAACTTTTTTAAGGTACATTTCAGCCCTCACCAGAAGATATCAGTATATTGGCTGGTAAGAAAAAAGAAAGAAAGAAAGAAAACAGAAGCAACTGCCTCTCTTCCATCCTAATTTTAGAGTAGCATAGCACTGCAAACAACAATGCCACAGAAGTTCAAAATTTTCAAGAAAAGCTTTCCAAATATTCGACCGAAGGTGTTCATGTCCAGTACTTGCCCTGCTATCATCAACTCCTACCAGAAGAAGTAGCTACCATTATTGTCATCCAATGGAATCAGGGTAAAAGGGAAACCTCCATGAAGAGGGAAGCTATGCACGCTATTGCCCACTCCCTTAAAAGGAAGAAAAGGTAAGGATAAATAAGCATTTCCAAAAACTGATGAAAACCTCGACTTCCTAAAAATTTCTTTCTCAATCACGATGCAGTGTTTTACTTTATTTATGTGGCAACTCCAAACAATGGTGTGGATTACCAACATTCCTTAAAAACCTGTATCCACTACCATTCATGCTCAGATATGTTAGTCATGCAATAAAAGGGAAGAAATCTATTGTAAAAATACGCATTTATCAGAAATAGAACCCAGAAAATGGAACAATCACATGCCCACAACAGAAAATATGCATGCAGTCATAAAGTAAACTAAAAAAATAAATTAAACCTCAATGTATAAAAGGTGCAGACTTACGGAGCCATCCAGCGGTATGTCCCAGTTTCCGGTGTCATCCCTTCAGTCTGCACCTCAATCCGTGCAACACCAAAATCAGCAATTTTTATGGATTTATCTGCTGCAATTAAGAGGTTATCTGACTTCAAATCCCGGTGTATAAACCCAAGTCCATGAACATATGCCATTCCTCTCGCAACATCCAAAGCCTGCTGGACTGCTAATTTCAATGGCACTGCCCGATTGTGCCTCCTAGTCAAAAACTGCCGAACTGACCCACCTTTTGCATATTCTGTGACGATACACCAAACCATTGGCTTCTGGCATGCACCAATAAACCGCACAATGTTCGGGTGCTTTAAATTTGCAAGCATCATAACTTCCTGCTGGAACTGCTGTTCCATCACTTGTGACTTTTCTGGGATATTCTCAGGCCTCTCTAATATCTTAATCGCAACATCCTCCCCATTATATGTCCCTCTGTATAACTTTCCAAAAGCACCTTGAGCAAAAGCTGTACCCATATTGAGTTTTCTCAAATCGATTGTCCAGTCATCATAATGCTGGAGTCCTTCGGTTGGATACCGATTATCCATCAATGCTTGCGCTAATGCATCGTCATTTAGGGCATGGGTGACTTTCCCTGGACGAAACACACTCGCGCCCACTGAGACATTGTAGTTACGGTGGTTGACAGGTTTCAAACCAGGATGGCTTAACATGTGTGTTAAAGAATCATTGGATCCGACACTACTGTTGTCCACTGACATCGAGACAGACCCACCAGCATGGCTTGTTTGTAAACTGTCAATGGACATGTTTGTACCATCACCAATTTCTTGGTAAAAACCTTGTGTGAAACCATAATAGTCGTTACCATTGTTGTTACTTGGTGCCATTAGTCCAGTAAATTTTTTACCCTCCACCATTTCCCAAACAATAATGAAGAAACTTGTCGAGAAAAATCAGGGACACACAATTCTTCTTATTGTAAACTCCTGTAACTTGTCGAGATAAATCCAGTGACACAATTCTTCTTAGCGCAAACTCCTGCAAGTCATCTAATGTTACAGAGTCGCCGATACATGCACCCTAGAACCAAACACAAAAGCGAGCACATTCAGCTGTACCTTCCAAAATCTAGTGACAATTTATAGTCAGCAATGCACTGTTTTGGCAGTTCACGCATTTATTTACTAATGAAATGGTTGAAATAGTTGTTTATAATAGGTTACAGGAAATCAATACTAAGTGGGGTACGATATCCAAAATCTTTAATGCAGTTTGCACTTGCACCAAAGCACGATTAATAGGGAAAGAACACGACAGGACGTAAAAAGACAGACACGATTATAAGACTTGAAAGATTTGTAATGAAGATTAAGAAGCACAAAATGAAACAACTAGACAAGTAACGGCAAAATCACTCTCTAATCACCATGGAATTAAAGACAAAAGAGGTGAGGAACAGGTAATTAGGGAAACCTATTTGTCCACGGATGGGGTTAAATAACAGTCCTAATGTGAGAGAACAAAAATAGAAACATTGTAAAGAGATAGATAATACCTCTGGAAGAACTAGTTAGGACATCTTAAACTGATTTGAAGCCACAGCACCCACAAAAAGTATGTATCTTTCACTATCTGCCATCAAAACATAAGAAATCAGTCAAACAAAAAAAGGACACAAGCTTTCCACATGAGACGACCCATCACACCCCCACCCTCAAAATCAATCAAAACCCTTGAAAGTATTTTGAACTTTCCAAGACTTGGTTTTTTTCTCGGGAAACAAAAGGATCAAGAGAAAGATTAGAGCTGCGTATATAGAAATGGGAAAAGAGGAGGAGGGTTAGACAGAAATTAGATCAGCTAATTAAATAAAAAATAAGACATCGTAAAATTAAAAAAAAATTAAGAAAAGAAAAGGGAAAGGAGATGAATTCTGTCAGCAATCCTGTTATTAATTAATTAATTAATTCTAAAAAAAAAAAGCAGTAGAAGTAAGAGCTGTGTGGCTAGATAGATACCTAGCTAGCTAGATAGTAATTCTTCGACAACGAAAATGAAAGAGGAAACTAATTGATAGTTAATGATAAAAGCAATGCAGAGGAAGATGAAGATGAAGATGAAGAGGGCAAAAAAGAACAGCGACCATAGACAGAGAGTCAGTCAGTCAGTCTTCGCTTCTCCTTTTTTTTTTTTTTTTTTTGTACTTTCAAGGCTTCTTCGGTTCTCTTTCTTTTTTCTTTTTCTTTTGTCTTCCTCTTAATTTGTCCATTGACACAATTGCCCTCTGTCTTTTTCAAATTTACGCCCAGAGCCAACCTGTATATATATATATATTGACAAGGAATTGTTTTTACATTATAAATATCATTTCTGCTGCAATAAATATTTTAACGTCGATATATTACATCAAGTTATCGGTATTTTTTATTATATGAAATCATTCGATTTTAGTTTTAATCCAACTGAAGCGGTCCACATAACCTTACTTATAATTTTCCATTATTTAATTAACAATTCAATAATATATTTCAAACATAAATTTAAATACAACTAAATAGTTGAATGTAATATTAATACACGTATAAAATATTAACTCTACACAATATAATGTATGTTAATATTAAATTACAAACCCGAAAATAATAATTATAAATTACTAATTATAATATGTAACTTTTAAGATTAACTATGTATGATCTCCAAAATAATATTATAGAATTATTACATGTATCTAGCTAGTCATACATTCAAAAGATTTGAACATGTCATTTACAATAATTACAATGGAGTCATAAAAATGCCCTTTTTAATGTTATGCTGCCTTTGCTCCTTCTGCCAGGTCAGCTGCCCACCGTGGTCTGGGCTTGGCTTGGCTTGGCTTGGCTTCTTCGGTCGTGTTTCTATCGTGTATGATTGAAGAAGGCTGGCCTTTATGGTTTTTCTTCAGCTCTTTTAAATGAATTGGACAGTTGCATCATTATGCACACTCACTTCCCCCTCGCCTTGGGTCTCTCCCAAGCACTGGCAGAGCTGCTGTCATTTGTTTGTTTGGGTGGTTTAGTTAGGCTCTTTTTCTCTGGTTTGTCTACCGTTGCCTAAAAAACATGTGGGGGTCCTCTCCTAGCTATATAGGGGTTTTTTCAGTATTTTCGATCTACGGTTTCCTGCGTAATAACATTTCAGTTTTTTAGGCTCTTAGTGACAATCTTTTTTCCTGAGTCTGGGTTTTAAAGCTTTTCTATCTTTTTTCTCTCCCTGTTACTCTTACCATGCACCTTGCCTTGCTATTTGGTCATATTTGGTTACACCATCAGTTTAGCAACTTTTTTCTTTATCGTTGCATCATTTGTCGTCTTTATTTGTTGTAAATCTTCCCATTGTTTGCATGGGACCTGTTATCCTTTGTTGCTCTTATTTTGTTGCTTCTGCTAAGGTTAACTAAGCTTTTTCCCACACTTTTGTTTTATTGTTTTAGAAATCACTGCTGTTGTTCATTTGATGCACATCCCCTGCACTTGCCTTGCTCTTTGGCCATATGCTGTTGCACCATCAATTTAGTAATCTTTTTTTTTTCGTTGCATAATCTGTCAGCTTTTTTAGCTGTAAATATTCTTATGCTTCTTCTTCTTCTTTTCCACGTTGCTTCATTCAAGTGCTCTCAGTTTTGGCTGTTATAGGCCAGCCATTGTTTGCGTTGGAACCTGTTATCCTTTGCTGCTCTTATTTTGTTGCTTTTGTTTAGGTTAGTTGAGCTTTTTACCACACTTCTGTTTTGTTGTTTTAAACATCACTGTCCTTGTTTCTTTGGTACACATCTCATGCACTTGTTTTGGTCTTTTCTCCAGGATTTAGAGGGGATGTAATTTGTTGTTTGGATTTTGATTTTTTCTTTCCATGTCTGCCAGGCTGAATGACTTTGTTTTGCCTTTTTCCAGCGTTGTTGTTCTGCCTTAGGCTTTTTATGTTTCCCTGTTAACTTTGTCTTCTTAGTCTATTATTTATATTTTGTTCATTGCATTTTGACCATGGTTTGTATGATGCATATGATTTTTAAAAGCTTTGTCGAGCCTTTCGGAGTTCTCTTCGTTTCGTGCGCTGCATCTGTTTCTTTGTTGGGTCAACGACTTGGCTGTCATCCCATACTGCTTTGTGTAGGTCCTTTTAGCTTGAAAACTTTGCTTCTTGCTTGACTAGCTGTATTTATGGTGTGTGATTTCTTTCCCTGCGATGAACTTCAGATGTTGCGTTTTTCCATGGTCTTGCTTTGATATGCTCATCTTTTGTTTTGTTGGATCTTCGAACATGCCAACAATGCCATTTTCGACTTGCACCATTTTCATATGGGACCTCTGCTTCAACTTTAGACGAGTTTGTGGTCAAGGATACTATCAGTATGCTTGATTCAACTAGCTACTTGGTTGGCTTATTTCATCAAGCTACGCAGAGATTGACAAAGACGACTGACAATCCTGGATACAAACTTCGGTTGCTTAGTCAAAGAAGTCATGACTCAAGGTAGTATAATGATCCATCATCGGATGATATCAGCGGTTTGGTTATCATAGATATTGGTGATTATCATTCAGAGCGAGATATCATCATCGAAATCTGGTCAGAGGCTTTACAAAGGATTTCAAAATTGCATCCAAGATTTATGGCCTTACAATATCCTTTTTTTCCCCTTTGGTGAGGATGGTTATCAGACTAACATTAGTTTTGCCAACCAAGATGATCAGCTTTCAAGGAAACATCAAAATGTGTTGATGAGAGCTTTCTACGCTTATTTTATTCATGAAAGAGAATATGGTGAAGACAATGTTACAAAAGGTAGTTGACTTTACCAATAATTTTTTATCGATGAATTTACCAATGTTGAGGAAGACAGACTTCATTACATTAGAGAAAACCAAAATGATCTTCAAACCGAGCTTTATAAAGGCATTAACGAAGCTGTTCTTAGAGGGGATGTTTAATTAGGGTCAGCTACCGGAAAAATTATTGTCCCCTCTTCTTTAATTGGCAGTCCGCGATATGTGATAAACAACTACTAAGATGCCATGACTGTTTGCAGGGCATATGAGAATCCAGATCTTTTTATCACATTCATATGCAACACAAACTGGCCTGAAATCCGAAGAGAACTTCGAAAAGAGAGAGTTTATAAGCATGAAGACAAGCCTAATGTTAACTCAAATGTTTCAGCTGAAATACCCGATAAGAATGTTGATCCTTTATGTTATGATATTATCTGTAAGTTAATAATACATGGTCCATACGACTCTACAAAACCAAATGCACAATGCATGCCGAAAGGTAAGTTCGTAAAATCATTTCCAAAGAAATTCAAGAACTCAACTGTTTTTGGTGAAAACGAGTTTGTTTATTACAAGCAACGCAAGTGTCGTGATAATTTTGTTCTCAAAAATGGAATTAGGCTTTGCAATAACTATGTTGTTACATACAGTAGAAAACTTTTAATGCAGTAAAATGCACATATAAATGTTGAGATATGCTGTCAATTAATGCTTATCAAGTATCAGTTTAAATATATCAGTAAAGGATCTAATTAATAGTACAATGCACATACTTTAATTGTCAATTCATCTGCCCTCTATGAAGCTATTTGGTGTCTTGTTCAAAATATTGTCTTCTCAGGCAGCAAGTCTCTTCATTCTGTTCTCAGAAGGCTAGGTATTAATAAAGCAATGACTGAATGGCTCGAGTGAAATAAAAAAAGATGCTAGTGCATAAGAAGTTTACTATTCACAGTTTCCAAGCGAATATGTTTGGTATGGAAGATAGAAATAATGGATTGTAAGTTCAAGGAAGTTTAGCCTTGGACAAATAACATGTGCATCCTGCTGCTGGAGAAGTTTTTTTAAAAAAAATGCTTTTAAACCATATATATAAAAGGGCCAACATGGTTTGATGATTTAAGAAGAGTTTGCAGCAGGGTTGTTTATCCAACATTTCAACTTACTTGCAGAGCATTGGGGCTTTTAGCTTTAGGTGATGATAAGGAATGGCCCGAAGCTTTTTGTAAAGCCATAGCAACAACAATGTCTCCACAACTTGTACAACTTTTCGTCAGCGTTATCCTATTTTGTGAAGTTGTCAGGCCATTGGTTCTTTTCACTCAGTTTTGGCATTCAATGCACGATGACGATGATATCCTCTACAAGCTAAGAACTTGTTTTAGAATGCCAACAGATGATCATCTGAAAAATTGTTGGAGCTTGAAGCGCCAATAAATAACAAACAGGTGTTGTTCTTTTTAAAGCCCTTGACCGTTCAACGCATGATGTCCTCTCAGGGTACGTGTGACAATTATAGTGGTAGCCTGCCATTTGGTGGAAAGAGTTGGCCGCATTTGGATCAAAATTGGAGGTGATTAATGTCAAATTAATGAGTTCTATATATACCTTTGAAAATAGATACATCAACTCCGTTGTTGCCCATGAAGCCGTACGTTATTGATTTTAAATCTTACACAAAATTTACAAGGGTTGCTTCTCTAACACCTCATGTGCTGCCTGTCAGTGTATATTATGGCAAGAATATCAACAATATATGGCAACCAAATTGTAACAGAATATCTTGTATTTATTGTATTTATTATAGACTACAAATCA
>Ga0307518_10002065_pt1 | contig 14759 bp, 14 predicted proteins | sample 25_EM_MG_FD_203889 | JGI IMG/M metagenome (GOLD analysis project Ga0307518, IMG submission 203889) | Populus trichocarpa ectomycorrhiza microbial communities from riparian zone in the Pacific Northwest, United States - 25_EM | ecosystem: Host-associated > Plants > Roots > Unclassified | place...
TATAGAATCCAAAACGCGATTCTTGTATCCAAGTTACAGAAAGGAGAAAAAAAAAGAGAGAGAAAGAAGTATCAAATAATATTCGCAAATATAAGTAGAAATCCTAAATGTCGAGGATGAAATTTCTTGAAGGAGGGGAGAATGTGAAACCCTGGAAATTTATAATTTAAATATGCAGATGTGTAAATCCTCATGTAAACGTAAGACTGAAAGTGGTAATATTTCAATGAGTGATGAAAACCAAGATTAGAAATAATAGATAAATAATGATATATAATGGAAGAGATGACCTCTATAAAATGAATTTTGGTTTAGAATTCATAAGGACAGAAAAACTGGTAATGTGTTTTGATGGATAACATAATGAGAAAAATAACAAAATATTTCTAGGAAATAAGTGAGGTAATAAAGAATACATTATAATAAAGGATTGTTCAATGAAAAGGGTAGGACTGAACTGATTAAAAATTAGTGATGTTACTTTGAAACGGTAATAAACCGGATAATTTACATAAAAAATAAAATAAAATACATAAAAGCATAAATGAGGGACATAATTATAATTAGGGGAAAATGTGCTTTTAAAACAGCAAAAGGCCACTAGTTCAAAAAAAAAAAGTGAGAGACAATAGAGAATTCGGCTAGAGAGAGAAGTGCAGATTTTAGAGGAATCAATAATACTCTGGTGGCCATATCTCTGGAATCCACTGTTGGTTCATGCTGAGTTTTGAATATGTTTTTCTTCTCACACTCCTCTATTAACTGACCAGAGGGATTTGAAGGAACACAATCCGTGTGACAAAAATCATCATCAAAACTTTTCTGGAAAAAAGGAAATAATTCTGCGGGGCAGTTTTGGTTGCAGGCTGATTTCTCTCCCATCCACCGTTGGATCATACTCCTTCTTGGATATGTAGTACGCCTAGGTGTTGCCTTCAATCTGGATGGTGGAGATTGGAAACGAATTCTCCGACAAGGTTTCGGTCATGTTGAACAGTAGCTCGTCCATTTTCAGATTATCTCGGTTTTATTCAGATCTAGGGAGATCCAACCGTTGGATGATTATGATTTTGAGATATTTTGTGCACAAATCTATGATATGTAGTCTGACCGTTGAGTTTAAACAATAATCATAGATTAATTGTGTATTCTTTATATGAGGGGAAGCATGATTATTGTGTAAGAATAGTCAGGAACATTGCTATGTGAACATGTTGGTTGAATAGAAAGCTAACTTATTGGTTGTGTGGATATAAACGGGGTGGAACCACGAAGGAATTGAAATTAAAGAAATTTGGAAAATAAAACATATTTAAAGCTAGCCATAAGTACTTTTGGCAAACTGATTAGTTAATCAAGATTGTCATGGATTCCAACTAGTAGGGTGAAATTGTTATTGTGATAATGATCTAAGACTATTAATTGTTAAGGTTTGTCGCATATGTTTAATCGCACGAGGAGAAAGAAAAAGAAAATGAATGGTTCATCATTTTGTTGTATTAATAATAATAATAATAATATTAGGAGAAATCCCAAAAGGAATGAGTCTCCTTATTTTGGTCTAATCTTGCTATATTGTAGAGGCCGAGAAATTGTTTGAATGTTTTGCTTTAGAATTGCTTTGAATTTGTGATTTAATGATGCCAAATGACCTTGGATGATGTTGTTTTTGCATGAAAATAAGTTGGAAGTTGAAAAGGATTTCCAAGGGATGGAAAAATCTCGTTGTCCAAAATTTTAGCTATAAAGGAGGGGCTATTGTGATTGTTGATTTTGAGCCTTAAAACAAAATAATTTGGAGTTGGTTTCTTCATATAAGTTGTATTTCTATGTTTTAGCCTTTCATAGGGATAAATCACGCCCAAAACTGAGTTTTACAGCTTTAGTTATGATTAAAACACTAGATAGTGTTCTGGGTTGGTTAAGCTAAATTGATTGGAATTAGACGATTTTTAATCTTTGCTTGGAATTGCTGTTGAGTGATGATTTTGATAATAAAATTAGAAGAATGAATATAAACATGAAAATGGGTAAGAGTATGAGATCTTAAAGAAAATTCCTTGTGATTGGTTTGAGAATACTAGTTGAATGAGAATTATATGAAGATGTGATGTTGATAAAAATTGAATCCCTGGTGGTACAAGGGAAGCTGTGGGGACTAGACAATTGTATGGAGTGGCAGCACGTGCACCTGTTCTAGGTAGGTGATTCATCACCTTATTTTGTAATTATTAGTTTTTCTTAAATATCTGTGTTGTTTATTTAATTGATGTTAAAAGAATGAAACAAATGAATAAGTTGAGTGATTATTACAAATGAGAATTATTGGTAATTTAAGGGAAATTACCGAAATTATTTGGCTAACAAAAGAAGTTAACCGGGTGCTGGGTAATTCGTATGGAATTACCGAATTGATTGTGGCAACCAAGATAGGTTAGCCGGATTTCTTGGGTAATTAAGAGAATTACCAGGTTTATTGGTTAACAAGGAAGTTAACCGAATATCGAGTAATTCGTATGGAATTACCGGATTGATTGGCTAACAAAAGAGGTTAGCTGGATGCTGGGTAATTCGTATGGAACTACCGGATTGATTGGCTAACAAAAGAGGTTAGCCAGATGCTATGTAATTCGTATGGAATTACCGGATTGATTTTGGCAATCAAGATGGGTTAGTCAGATTTCTTGGGTAATTAAGAGAATTACCGGGTTTATTGGTTAACAAGGAAGTTAACTGGATATGGGGTAATTCGTAACAAAAAAGGTTAGCTGGAGGCTGGGTAATTCGTATGGAATTACCATATTTATTGGTAACCGAGGAAGGTTAACCAAATGTGTGGGTAATTATATGAAATTACCAGAATTATTGGCAATCGAGATAAGTTAGTTGGATATTTAAGTTTTGAAGAGATTATGTGAATTAATTGATTGAAGTTAGAAGTAGTAAATTCTAAATGTTATGAGTAAAATAATTAATATATGACTAAGATATTGAGTAAATTAACTAATGTGGTTATTAGGTAGACACAATGACTTGGAAATTGGAGGGGAATTGATAAATAATTGGTTACCATAGTGTTGGTGGCTAAGGATACATTACAATGACACTTAACACTATAATGATGGTGGCTAAGGGCATAAATTGATACTTGGCACTGTGATGAAGGTGACCAAAGTTATGTGAAGGATGCTTAGTGACCGTAGTGTCAATAACTAAGATTGTGTGCGAATGATACTTGGCAACCGTGGTTACAATGCATATGATGTTAATAAGAAAAACGAAAGGGCTTCGGTACGAATGGAAGAATCAAATGGCATTGATTAGCTATCCGGGTTTGGATTGCTAATGGTATCAATGAGGTTTCATCGGTGCCAGTATTTCTTAAATTGATTAGACAATCCCGAACAATTGGGTGACTAATGATGTTAGTAAAGATTACTAACATCGCCATGATTACTCTTAGTTTAGTGAAAAAAAGAAAAGAAAGATAAGTTGATTAACTATTCTGGGTATAGTTAATGATATCAATAGGTCACATTGGTATCGACAACCATTTCTGGTGTGATTAGCTACTCCAGGTAAGGAGGCTAATGATGTCAAGGGTTCTTGACATCTACAACTTTAATGGTAAACTATATATGAATAAGATTTGATTAACTATTCTGAGGAAGGAATAGTTAATGATACTAATTGGTTGTATTGATATCGGTATGTGAATGTAATTGATTAGTCTAGCCCAATATTAGAAGACTAATGATACTAATGAGATTTATTAGTTTCGGCGATTACCTTCTAGCAATAGATTCAGAAAGGGAAAATATTGATTAGTTATTCCAAAAGAATGAGACAAGCTAATGATACCAAGAGAGGAATATCTTGGTATCAAGTGAGAATTGATTTATAAGGAGATGGTGTTCGCAAACCGTTGGGTTGTGTTGAGATTTTCAAGATGGAATTATTCTTGGCAAATAAGATAGGATATTAGATGGATATTGGTAATAGATGGAAAATATATGTTGTAAAAGAGGTTTATGCCTATTTTTTTATATCAAAAGAAATTACATAGAGATTATTATCTGCCATTGTTATTGCTTGTTACTATCTTTTATATTTATGTGTACATGTTAATTTCTATTTTCAGGTCCATCACGGTCGCGTCAAAAGTGATACTAGTTTAGTTATCTTTTGCTTTTGACCATGTAAATTATTTGTAAATTAAAAGACTTGTCTCCTAAAACTTGAGATGTAATATCAATCCGTAAATTTGAATGTATGTCTTTAATCTAATGGTTGAAACTCTAAGTACCTATTTAACCATGCATGTTTATAGTTGAAATTGAATCTTTCACTTGAACTACATTATATGATGTTATTGAATAAGATGTGTTGTGTTGTTGATAATGAGTTGGGTTGAGACCTAGGATGATTGGGTCGTGATTGAGTTATGAGATGTGAGATATTAGAAGTGTAAACAGGGTATATGTCGATAACTTGAGACCTCCCAGTATAGGGGAGACTCTACCAAAATTTTGGTAGAATTTTTTGTGGAACCTGTATATAAAAAAAAAATTACCTGAAAATTTCCAATGTATCGCAAAAAAGAATGTAGAAAATCAGGGTTGTTACATGTGTTCTGCAGCGAATTTGTGATTCGCTGCTGAAGTTGAGTTGTCTGCAGCGAATTAGCATTTGCTGCCAAATTGCGTGTTCTGCAACGAATTTGCGATTCGTTGCCGAAGTTGAGTTGTCTGCAGTGAATTTGTGATTTCACTGCCAAACTGAGTTGTCTACAACGAATTAGCATTTGTTGCTGAAGTGCGTGTTTTGCAGTGAATTTGCGATTCGCTACCGAAGTTGAGTTGTCTACAACGAATTTGTGATTTTGCTGCTGAACTGAGTTATCTGTAGCAAATTAGCGCTGCCGAAGTGTGTGTTATGTAGCAAATTTGTGATTCGCTACCGAAATTGAGTTGTCTGCAGTGAATCTGTGATTCGCTGCCAAAACGCCAAAACTGAGTTATCTGCTGCGAATTAGCATTCGCTGCCGAAATGTGTATTTTGCAGCGAATTTGTGATCCGCTGCCGAAGTTGAGTTGTCTGCACCGAATTTGTGATTCGCTGCCGAAACTGAGTTGTCTGCAGCGAATTCGTGATTCGCTGCCGAATTGTGTGTTTTGCAGCGAATTTGTGATTCGCTGCTGCAACTGAGTTGCCTGCAGTGAATTAGCATTCGCTGCCGAATTGTGTGTTTTGCAGCGAATTCGTGATTCGCTGTCGAAACTGAGTTGTCTGTAGCAAATTTGTGATTCGTTGCCGCAACTGAGTTGCCTGCAGTGAATTAGCATTCGCTGCTGAATTGTGTGTTCCACAACGAAATTTTGATTCGCTATCGAAGTTGTACTGTTTGCAGCGAATTTGTGACCCGTTGCTGAAATTGAGTTGTCTGCAGCGAAGTAGCATTCTCTGCCGCAAAACGTGTTGGCTGCAATGAAGTAGCATTTGCTGCCGGAATTGTGGCGCCAACAGCGAAACAGTTTCGCTGCCGAATTGGGTAGCCTGCAGCGAACCAATTTTCGTTGTCGAATTGCGCAGCCTATAGTGAAAACTGGTTCAGTTTTCGCTGCCGATTTCTACAATAGGCCTTCCGGACAGAAATGACTTAAATGCTAGTAATAAATTCATGGCATGATGGTGTAAAATATGGAACACTTGAATGTGAGCATATGAACTCTTGAAATAAGTATGGTGACGAATGTGATTCAAAGATACAAATGTACTGATTTATGACCATTGATGTCTTAGGTGGTGCGGTCAGGATCGGACCATCATCAAGACAAGAAGAACCCACAGGTGGAGTAGGTAGGTGACTTTCACCTTCCTTTTTCATAATGTTGAAAAATTGAAATACTTTATCATGAATGTTACCTTATTGTGTTAATATAGATATCAGATTGTCAAATGCTTAAATGTTGACAAATGGTTGATTAGCTCTGGCTAATGGCATCCGAATGGATGACTGGGACAAATGAATGATTAGCTTCGGCTAATGGCATCCGAAGTGGATGGTTGCGGTGAGTGAACGGTTAACCTCGACAAATGATGCCTTAAGAGGATAGCCAGATATAAGATTATGGCTGATTGCAAGAATTGGTGCATCTATATATACTTCAAGTTGTTTATACCAAGTACATGAAGGAACTACAAATGTCACGCTTCAAACATGGGATAATGTTAATGTTTCATTAAACTACCAAACCGTTTATTATCATTATTATTATTAAGTAATTGCATTCTTATAAATGTTTTATACTACAGCAGGGACGTCACACCAACGAGGTGCCTAGGAAACCCAATACACGGGAACCTACTTTTGCAAGGAATCATATAGTTGCATTCTAAATCACGATGTATTTTGTATGAATCAATGTACTGAACGTATATCTATTATTAGATCCTTCTTGTTTAAATTCGTGATGACTATTAGTAGGATAGGAATGCAAACTCATGTCTATGTATGTATATTTTTAATGTGAACTTCTAATCATGCAAACATAATATTATGTGTTTATGTAAGATTCACTTTTAAATGAAATGTTGATTGTTGTTGATGTATGAATTGTATCTTGATGATGTGAGGGAACAGGTTCGCCAATTACCGACACGATGTGTGTCAAGTACAAAAAAAATTACCATTGTTTTGGGCTTGAAAAGCCGGGTTGTTACAAAAGACAACGCAAAGGAGGAATCTTAGTTTGAACAAGGAATAAAGGAGAAAAGAAAATGAATTTTGTTTAATGGTACACATACCAATGAGAGAACAAAAATGTTTGCAGTTAATGGAAATAGAAGGCATGATACTCATCTAACACTATGGGAACAATTCACTTCATTATGTAAGGTAACACAATCAAAACTTATATTTTCCATACAAATATTGCAAAGAACAACATGGCAAAATAATCATGAAAGTGAGATGAAAAGCAATGATAATGAACTATAAAAGATCAATGAGGGTTATACCTAAAACAACAATGCAGATTTGATGACCTCTGATCTTGGTAATGTAAAGAATCTAGCCACTTATCATGCTTCTTTGGTTACAACTGTTCCATCAGCAAGAGAAAATCAAGTTTTAAAGAATCCAGCCACTGATCATGCCATCAGTCATTCGATTACACCCATCTCATCAGCAAGAGATAATCAAGCCATAATAGCCAATATGTCAAAGAGCTGGAATTATAGAAATCAAGCCATAATAACCAATTTGTCAAAAAAATTAGAATCATTGAATTCTTATAAATAGATATTATGCATCTCTGTATATATACTCACACAATGTAACAAAAAACAAGTAAGCAAAAAAGATTTGAAAAATAAAGAAAATCTAGAAACCTTAATCACCTTGTGGTGTTGTTTCGCTTATATGGTATCAGAGCAATCTAGACAAATTTTCACATCAATTGCACAACTAATCTCGTCTTCAAATGACAATCTTATTCTTGTTAACACAAACCAGCTATAACAACTCACTTCCTCCAATTTTCCATCATGGAGTGCCACCTTCAAATCACTTCTTCATGGATTTGATCTTATGGGCTACTTGGATGGAACGACCAAGTGTCTTTTAGTTTCAACAAACAGCACTGAACCTGGCACCAATACAACAACCATATTATGGTTTTGTTAAGATTAGCTCCTCCTCAATGCAATTCTAGCCTCAATTTTCGACAACATCTCACCTTTAATTGCAACTGCAAAAACTTCAATAGAGGCTTAGTCAAGATTAACATGACTTTACGCAAATCGATCTCGCACAAGGGTTATGCAACTCAAGGAATCCTTGACTCTACTTCAGAAAGGAGATCAGTCCATCTCCAATTATATGCAGAATATTCGTACAACTGTTGATGAACTAGCCATGATTGGTAAACACCCAAAAAAATAAGAACATGAAAGTCCAAACAACCCCACCACCACTGTCGATTTCTAGATCGGCAGCGATGTAGTTTTCACTGCTGATTTTTGGATCGACAGTGATGCAGTTTTCGCTGCCGATTTCTGAATCGGCAGCGACACAATTTTATGGTTGAATTTTTTGAATCGGCGGCAACACAATTTCAGCTGCCGATTGATGAATCGGCAGCTATGCAGTTTTTGTTGCCGACTTCTGAATCGGCAGCAACTCAGTCTAATTGAAAGTTTAGGAAAATAATCAGACTATCTTAATGTTGCGATGTCGCGGTCACACAAATTAATTGCCCTGGCTTAAATAAACAAGATAGTATAAAGCAAGCAAGGGGTCGATCCCACGAGGAAGGTTCAGTTCAGATTTTTATGCTGTATGATATGCAATTTGGGTACTCTATAATAGTAATAGAAAACTATTAAGCAAAAGTAAATAAAATTAGAAAATTATCAAGAAAACAAACCTTAGTCGCAAGTAAACATCCACCTATAGAAATCAGAACTGATCATGGAAACAAAACATCAATTTATATTCTAAATATTTATCTCTTCTTAACATTGGTTAGTTAATGGATCCGCCGTATAACTTACCCTAACCATCAAACAACCACAGTGTCCGCATTAGTAATTTAATTCAATGGCAGCCTTAAGAACTAGATAAGTTGATGAATCAAGAAAACATAATTGTCTGCAGTCTATGCTTAATTGGATTGAATGTTTTTTCTAAGATTAATAACGTAGATCCGCCACAATTATTAAACTCAGTTGCTTCACAAGTTATATATACCACAACTCCGGTTTTGATAGCGAACTTAGCAATATATTGTTTACAATAATAACTTAGAGTCCACTCTAGCAATTAAAATAAACAATCATAAAAAATAAGCATAGGAGAACAAACATATTCATTCATCATATAAACTAAAAAGAAAAGGTAGAATAAATCTCATAGTTCTCGAAATCTGAAGGTTTCTATATCCTTGCAACCAAGAAAAAGAGTTTAGCCTTACATGTGTGTTGAACAACTAATAAAAAAGAAAGAGGAATGCATGATTTTGGGTTTCTTAGAGGAAGGAGGCATTTTTCTCCCTTGGCTGGCCATTTTCCTTTCTCTTCTCTCATTCTTTTTATATCCTAGGAAACCTTAGTCTCTATTTTACAAAATAGTCCTCCCTTAAGTAGATAGTTTACATTTAAGTACTTCAATAACTATTTTTCTATAAAAGAAGAAATAGCCTTGCATGAAATCTTCAAGCTTTGACTTAGAGGAGCTAAATTGGTGAAATAAAAACTTGGATGTGGTTTTAGATGCTTCGGAACGTAATTTGGACTCGTTTCTTCACGAAACCTGTTTGTTGGCAGAATTCAGTTGTCATCTTTGAAACATTATATCTCCCTCATATGACATCGTTTGTTGCTGAAATTTTGATCGTTGATAGGTCTTGGAGTCAAGAATCGAACAAAATTGAGTTTGCATCCAATGGACTTCTGTAGCTCAAGATATTCAAGTCAGAATGACCGAAGATCAACATTGGCAGAAGCGGCGAGTTCTGCCATCCAACCTTCATAGAAAGGTTTCAAGCGATGCCCATTAACCTTGAGCACTTTGTTTGTTTCTAAACTTGTAATTTCAATTGCACCATAAGGGAAAACATTAGAAACAACAAAGGGTCCAATCCAACGAGAGCATAATTTTCCAGGAAAAAGTTTCAAACACGAATGATAAAGAAAGACTTTGTCTCCAACATTAAACTCTTTTCTTGTAATCATTCGGTCATAAAGACTCTTAGTCTTTTCTTTTTAAATCTTTGCATTCTCATAAGCATCATTTTGTATCTCTTCCAACGTGATTCCAGTCTTTTTGGGCACCAAATGGATAGGTGCCACCCATTCACTGTCCGTGATGGGGTAAATGACTCCTGTATCATGAGGGACAGTTTACAAAGCCAATGCTGATTCGTGCATGTTTTGGGGAACATATATATGCCTCTCCATCTCTTCTATCTCGGTAAAATCATAGTCATAACTCAAAGCCACGCTTAATCCGTTCTCACAGTCAAAATCAAAAACTTGTTGCACACACTTATCAACTTGGTCATAGCATGTGATAGAATAAACATTGCTATAAGGATATTTCATTGCATAATGAAAATTAAATTCAATCTTTTTATCTCCTACTTCCATGGATAAAGTATCCTTACCACAATCAATTTTTGTATTGCTAGTTTTCAAGAATGGTCTCCCAAACAATATAGGAATGTTGTTTGATAAATCACAAGAATCATGTTCCATATCAAGAATATAAAAGTCGCATGGAATGACCAAACTATCAATCTTAACTACGACATCTTTTATCACACCAAGTGGGTAAACAAAACTACGATCCGCAAGTTGTATTATAATGCTAGTTTTATTCAAAGGCTCCAGACTAAAAGAATCATAAACATGTTTAGGCATAACACTAATGGATGCACCTAAATCGCACAAGGCCCTTTTGAAACTAGCATTACCAATAACACATGGGATAGTAAACGCACCTGGATCTTTTTGCTTCAAAGGCATATTCTTTTGAACAATAGCAGATACAACTTTACCTGTACTTACCATTTCATGACCTTTTAGCTTGTAGGCTCTCTTAGTAGTACACAACTCCTTCAAGAATTTGGCATACTTGGGAATTTGCTTGATAACATCAATCAAAGGAATGTTGAGTTTCACTTTCTTGAAAACCTCTAAAATCTCTTTTTCTTTGTCCTCTTTTTTAGACATGGAAGAACTCAAAGGAAAGGGTGGAATTGTTTTAAAACTAGAATTCAATGAGTTAGTACTTACCTTTGTAGTGTTGGTCGTTTTTTTTCATTTTGTGGAGGAGAACGATGTTTCTTTTTTATACTTAATTCTGTTTCTATCTCATCTTCTTCCTTTATCTCAATTTGTTACGACCTTTGCTCTTCAAGTTCTTTCCCACTTCGCAACATGATCGCACTAACATTCTCTTTTGGATTCAATGCTTGGTAGGGAAATTTTTCATTCATTTGTGCCTCCAATTTCCCTACACTTGAAGCTACTTGCCCCATTTGCTTCTCTAAGTTGTGAATGCTTGACCTTATTTCCTGTTGAAAAGACATGACATTTTATTGCAATGTCACTGTATTAGAATCCATGGTTTTCATCATCTCATGAAGATCATCACTCGATGACGACCCCATAACATTGGAGTTTGTGAATGGAGGGGGTTGTCTTGCTTGATAATTCTCTTGGGGCTGAATCCATAGGGATGGAACTGTCGGCCTTGATTGCCTTGTTGAGGTGGGTTCCCATAGCACAAGTTGGGATGATCTCTCCATCCGGGATTGTATGTGTTGGAAAGAGGATCATACTTATGCTGAGGTTGTCCATTGAATACTCCATCAATTGCATTAGCTTGTTCAATGTAATCTTCTTGCATTGTTGGGCACATATCCGAAGCATGTCCTTGTAAAGAGCATATGGTACAAACTTTCACTTGCTTTAAGAACGCACAAGAAAAGTAAGATCATTAACTTTATTCTCAAGGTTAGAAATACTTACCTCATTTACTCGTTTGCTTAGGAAGTCTCCACGCGTGCCAAATTTTTTCGAGTTGGCTGCCATATTTGAGATCAATTGGCGTGCAGCCTTGGGTGTCTTATCTACCAATGTCCCTCCACTTGCCGCATCAATGATACTGCGGTCAGTAGGCATCAGTCCTTCATAGAAATATTGAATGAGCAACTGATCGGGTATTTGATAATGAGGGCATTGAATGCACAGTTGCTCAAATATTTCCCAATACTTGGAGAGTGTCTCTCTATGAGATTGTCGAATCCCCATATTTCTTTCCTTATGTTGGCAACTCGAGATGCTGGGAAATACTTATCAAGGAAAATCTTCTTCATGGCATTCCAAGCTCCAATGGAACCTGGGAGAATAGAGAAAAACCACGTCTTTGCTGCCCCTTTAAAAGAGAAGGGGAAAGCTTTCAACTTAACCTGTTCTTCATCAACTCCATTCGGTTTCATGCCAACACAAACCATGTGGAACTCCTTGAGATGAGTCTGGGGATCTTCTCCAGCAAGTCCATTAAATAATGGCAGTAAGTGTATAAAACCAGACTTGAGCTCGAAGTTGACATTCTTGTCCATGTTTATGCACAATGGTTGATTCTCCATATTAGGAGCAACGAGTTCCTTAAGTGTCTGTTGTCGTGCAACAACCATAGTGTTGATGCGAGCTTCCTTCCATAACCTGCGTAAAGTGTTTTCAATTTTGAGATCTACCTGCATTTGACTCTGATTAGTAGAACGGGTTACATGCATAAATCGTCAAAAAAAATCAAACGAAATCGGCCACACAAGAGATTGAAAACAATGTAAATTGAACAAAAATCCTACGCTAGAAAACAAAAACTGCCTAAAAATCCTAGAAAATGGTGGAATTTGGCCTCGATAGGGTGGGGCTAGTGTCCAAAGGCACCAATCTTGTTCAGAATGTCGTTTTCCTTCAGGAAACAAAAGGCCGATACCTAATTCCACCAAAAATATGTTATGAACAGTACCGCTGCTATAAATGAACAGTACCACAACAAGAAAAAATTATGTTTCTCTTTTTTTTCAGAAAAATAAATAACAATCACAACAAATAAAAATAACAACACAAGAATCATGTAAACCCCGGAAAAAAAAATAAAGGTTTCGTAAATTGCAAAATAAATAAACAGGGAATAAAAGTAAAGAAATTTATGCATAGATTTAAATAAAAACGGGAATTTAGAAATTTTTGGACATAAATTTCTGAATGACATATTTCAAGACATTATAAATTAACCCGGAAATGTTGAGGGTTGGATTAAATTAAAGAAAATAAACTAAACTAAAACTTATGGGGTGAAATTATAAGAAATGAAAAGAGGTATAACTTAATTATAAGAAGAAAAAGATGTGGGGGAAAAAATAATACACTTAAAGAAAATGAGGCCTAAATGCAAATAAGAAAAATTATAGAGCATAAATACTCCTCTTCTCACTAAAAATCTGCAACAACCGTAAGGAAATAAAAGAGGGGGTTTTCGTATCCATTCTCGCAAATCAAGAGAGAAACCAAAATTTCAAGAACCCATCCAAGATTAAGGGTTTATAGATGGAATAAACACTTGTGGGCAAGCGATTAACAAGAAAATTGAACAATAAGAGAAGAAGGAGGGCCGACTATCATTAGAAAAGAAATGAGGGAGTTGAAAATCTTCAACTGGTTGAAGATCAAAACCTTAATTCGTACCGGGTAAGGTGTTCTAAACTTGATCTTATAATTCATTTCAAATTCGATAATGAATTGATGCCTTGATGTTGAATTATAGATTAGGGTTCTTAAACTTGAATTAGGGAAAATAGTATTTGTTGTTAAAATTAAGTTAATTCATGTGTGGTATGTGATTGGGGACGTGAAACCATGATAATTTACCTAGAAAAGGTAGTTTGTGAAAGTTATGTGTGAAGGGAAGGGGGTGACGAATCTGGACAGACTTGTCTCCTGACTTTCAGTAAGATTTCGGATAGGAGGATAAGGGAATTAGGACCAGATTCCTTCATAGAAATTGTAGTTTTGGATGTTAGCTAACTATGGAAATTGTTCTTGCTCAATTTGGAGTTGTAAAACTCCAGTTATGGGTTATCAACCGAGATTGGGTCATGATAGACCCTATAGGGCAGTAAGTCTGATTTGTTGATGAGCAATTTTGATTATCTTAGGGGCAGAACTGGGTTCTCCTTCTTTTAGAGAACTTGTAGCCTCGTGTCTTAGCTTTCCAATGAGACCAATCTCGCTTGATTAGAACTCTGGATATAGTTAAAAATCCGAGGAGAGGTTGGACAGTAACAGTCCAATGTCTAGACAATAACAGTTCAATGCCTAGATAGTAACGGTTCAAGATAGTAATAGTTCAATGCCTAGACATACATTAATGGTTCAAGACAGTAACAGTTTAATGCCTAGATAGTAACGGTTCAATGTTAAGACAATAATGGTTGGAAAATAACAGTCCAAGGTCTAGATAGTAACAGTTCGAGATTTAAACAATAACAGTTCAAATATAAGGAAAGGAATGATAACTATGGTTGGATAAAAAATGACATCATTAATGAGTGTAATGAGAAAAACATAAAATATAAAGAAAGAAATGATTGAAAGAAAGACTTATTAGTTGTTGATATGATTACTATAAAATATATCCTTGAATGAGGAAAATTTATGAGATGAGTCTGTGATTGCAGGAGGGACCACCGGGGTGGTGCAACAGCAGCAGTAGGGGAGCACGAGTAGAGCTTTTACTACAAGTAGGTGATTCGCACCTATACTTGTAGTTAAATTCCATTATTTAATATGTTATTGATGTGATATGTTAATTACTGAATGTTGGATATTATAGGTGTTGTGATGTCCCGGTCGCACAAATTAATTACCCTAGCTTAAAACACAATACACAAGATAGTATAGACCTAGCAAGGGGTCGATCCCATGAGGAAGGTTCAAGTCAGATTTTTATGCTAGATGATATGCAATTTGGGGGGGTTTGGGCGTTATTTAAGCTAAAGCAAAAGAAAACAGAAAACTATCAAGTAAAAGTAAATAAAATCAAAAAATTATCAAGAGAACAAACCTTGGTTGCAAGTAAACATCCGCCTACAGAAATCAGAACTGATCATGGAAACGAAACATCAATTTATATTCTAAATATTTATCTCTTCTTAACATTGGTTAGTTAACGGATCCGCCGTATA
>Ga0307518_10002066_pt1 | contig 14758 bp, 30 predicted proteins | sample 25_EM_MG_FD_203889 | JGI IMG/M metagenome (GOLD analysis project Ga0307518, IMG submission 203889) | Populus trichocarpa ectomycorrhiza microbial communities from riparian zone in the Pacific Northwest, United States - 25_EM | ecosystem: Host-associated > Plants > Roots > Unclassified | place...
ATTTCACAGGTCACTCTGCTACTAGTAACTGTATTGGGATGATGTCAATGCGAGTAGAACAACAACGCTGAAATTACCCTCTGAGAACTTCGCTTCTCGTTGATGATTATCATTTGAGCTTGGCAAGACGGACTGAAAGAAGCTGAGCTACAATTGCCATTGTGTTCGAAGATTTCCAAATCGGTAGTGGCTTGTGCATATGAGATAAGACACTTACGGTTCCTAGACCGCCCCATGAATGTCCTTTACACCCCGTCGCGACTTCTGTAACGTCCATGAACCACTTCCATGAGTGTTGGCGTGGCACTCACTGATACATCGTGGGCAGCCTCACGTTGGCTAGTTTCTACAGGAGCTTTCGTCTCGAAACATGCGTGAGATCGCAGAATGGCATTAATGAAGTGGCAGAGCTAGAGGGAAGGGTCATCAAGGGTTTTAAACCCAATTTTATCACCCACCCCGAAAATTCAAGAGTCATTGCAATACATTGTCCAGCATAAACCGTGAGCTTGGGAGTGACTTTTGCAAGTATCTTTTACACCACCGTTCATCGGTCCCAAACTCCCACTTGATTTTAACAACTTGTGTAGACCAGTCACTGACTGCCGAGCTTGAGGAAATGTACTCCGCAGTACGTCCTCTATTCGAGCGTCCTCTGTGGCATGTTATCCACCTGGCAAAATCATTGCAAGGTTCAACTAATGATCGAGAGCGTTTGGCGGGGTTCGAACATGTGAATGATTTTCGTTTTCGATTAGGCATAACACAGCTCAGAATATTGGTGTCGTCGACATCCCCTTCTGCTTTGGTCAGGGAAACACGTTGGCTCGTCCGTCCAAGTCGCTGGTGCAAGATTCAAGAAGCATCGTGGATCAAATCATCGGCTTACATAATGCTTATCGTCATCTGTCTGGGAGACAATGCTGGTATTTTGGTAAGCCAGTGCAAAATGAAGTATAAAAGAGGAGCAAGGGGCCCGGTGAGTGCGCACGACACTGAACCTAGCATGTCCGTGAGCATTGCGGACTACAACTTAGGAGGTCAGATCAGTTGATTCGCTGGGATGATTATGAATGATGCTGAACCAGAGCCACGCAGGCTCCACCTATTAGACAATCCTCGCTATAGGAATAAATACGCGCACAAGCCCTTCGCGTGTGTATTAAGTACCTCCGTCGATCCAATTCAGTCCACGGACTCTTTCGACCGAACGACATTCATCCTCTATGGATCGTTCTGATAGTGCATGGTTCGCGGTACGCCTGTTCTTGGATGGTGGCCATCGCGAATCATATACGATTTGGAAAACGGCTCGGAAGATGCCTTACCCTTACTCATCGTCACTTCATCAAGGGCTTTCTGATGCCGAAAATTTTTGGCAAAGAAGATCATAGATGACTTTTTGAGTCACGCTAAACTTTTCCCAGTGACTGCATATGGCCGTCTAAATTACTGGGCAAAAGTCGCCATATAGGGGCTAGAGACACCAGACAAAAGGGACTAAAATTTCCGGGGCCTCTTTTGTCCTTCTTCATGGACACTGATGAACCTAGGTGGCGACGCCGTCTCTAGGTATCCGCAACTATGAACTGTCAGATATCATTTCACACCGCTGTGCTCCAAGCTGTCAGGGCACATCTCTCTTTTCATGGACTTGCACGCTGCCGAAGGACCACGATTCACAAAGCTTGAAATAAAACCTTTACTTGCACGAAAGATGGAAGGGGCCTACGCAATTGTGCTGGGTTTTCCGGAAGCCCACGTTGGTATTTTGTTCATAGTTGCGAATGCGGAAGGTGATGGCGCCACCTTCAGACATCCTCACTGGCACAGAACTCGTGTCGAATCAATTAATCACAGAGTCCGTGACTTGATCAGACGCTGACCTGTGCTGTACATGTATGTATTTCTGTCAAGTCTCGCGCACGATGCCAGCATCGGAAATGAATGATACCCCCTTCCGGTGCCCCCCCCAAGACTATAGCAAGTAAGATGGTCCCGTAGACGAACGGACTCTCAACCCCCCTCCGCTGGCACTGCAGGTGGCTGCTAGGCTGATACATGAGTCGATTTATAGCTAATTAATACTAATCGGACTGTGCCAATGTGGTGCACCCAGATCACCATGTGAGCCGCAGCATTTCATTACGTTGCTCACCATGCATCGAGATACTCGTTCAAATTCGTGTATATCGTGAAATGTGTCTCGTGAATCGCAAAACATACAAGGTACATAGCAGAGATAAGTCAATCGAAGAAAAAACATCTTGTCCGTAGCCATAAAACCCATAAAATATACTGCATAGCAAGTCGTTGCTGTGCACGTTGCACCCTGTCGCAACAAGCACGCGCATGCTGATTTGATCAAGGGAAACAGGAAAGGAATGTGGGGAGAACTGTGCACATGTGGTATGCAAGTCCAATATAGACAAGGCCAAGCATCCTTCGGCCTTTCCTCCACCAAGGGCACTCGTATGCCCTGCCCCCACATCAGAATAGGGGGGATGAAATCTATGTCAAAAATGCCGTGGGATGAGGAACGCGCGAGAGCCAGCCTGCTGGCGAGGCAGAGATGATCAACGGATAAAGAGTGTATGAGGATGTTTACAAGTGTTGAAGAGCCACCTATTGTTGGATATCCAGACTATCTATAATTACAAATCGGAAGTAGTTAGATCTCATTCCTCAGAAGAAGACAAAATACATTAGGAGAAAAGCACGCACCTTCTCGAATTTGCAATTGTTCATTTCTAAAGCCACCTCCGATCCCAGAGTCACACCTAGCCCAAACCAATCCCATGCAACCCCGTGCGACTCGGTCGCCGCTTACCGCCAGTAAGACGATGATGAGGTGTACCGGCGACGGCTGCTACGCGGCTTAGAGGAATGGTAGTAGTCCGACGATGAAGTAGAGTCAGTCGAGGACGAGTAGTAACGAGACGGTTTCGGGTACGAGTATCGTCTGAGAGAGTCAGAGTCAACCGGGGCGAACCGGACACGTCTCGACTTCTTCTTGTACCGCGGCTTGTACCGCGAGCGAGACTTGCTGGGCCCGTAGTAATAGTCGTCGTCGTCGTCATAGTAGTCGTCATCACTGTCACTGCTAGACCAATACTTCCACCAGCTCTTACTCCGCTTACTCCGCGAGCTGGGCTTGCGGCGGGACCAGTACGTCGAGGACGATGATGGGTACCACCAAGGTTTGGAGGATGACTTTGACTTTGATTTTGATTTTGGGGAATGGACATGGATGTGCAGACACTGCAGGATTGGCAATAGCGATGATGATTTAGATTTGGACTTGCTGCTGGCTGCGATGACAGGTGGGGGATTGACGTAGCGACGCGGAGAGCCGAAGCGGGGGGATTTTGGAATTGGAATTGTAACTGGCATGATCGAGTGCGAGGCGTGTTTGGGATGATCAATATGGTACACCGACTTTTTCAACTTGCGCGGCCAGTAGGACATACACACTGCTCGTCAAGCTGCTGACTGGCGGGTGAGCAGAGGTGAGGTGGTGTTTCTCGCTCACACCGAGCATTAAAACCAAACCGCGGGTGATAAGGGGCCGCCACAAGCCGGTATAAACCTGAGTAAGGGCGTGCCGGCACCACCCTTCTCTTGCAGTGCACCAGATAGAAGCACCTTTTACAGAAACCACGATGCACATCCCAATTAAAGCAGGCACGGTAGCTGACGGACGAAATGCTCGTTCTCGGCTTCTGGAATCTGCAAGGCAATTAGACACCGAGGGGTTTTTCCGTCAAGCCTTGACAGGCCGGAGACACATGACAGTAAGCACATTCAACACGAGAATTCAGGCATCTTATGAAACAACAACAATGCATTACCAGCAAGGAACTTGAGCCCGTTGCCTGTCTGTTAGCAACGTACGAGTACAAACCTTTTATGGGGGCGTAAACCAGACGATACACATTCTGATGCCATCTGTCACAACAGACACAATTACTATTTGCCCTGCTCTTGCTTCTACTCCTCGGATCCTACTGGCGTGCACAGAATAAGTCCGACAGAAAAGCGCAGAGGTGGTTACTGCGGTGGTTGGAAGCTATTAAATAATAGTAGCAATTAGCACCGAGTGAATATATTTATCAAAGGGTCAGTGTGATGCCTACCCAGGGGGAGGAGGTCCACTGAATCCAGGAGGACCTGGGAATGGCATGCCAGGAGGAAAACCAGGTGGCCTAAAACCAGGAGGTGGTGCAGGCATGCCAGGAGGGGCAAACGGCACTGGTGGCCGACCCGATGGAAGACCTCCTACTATTCGGAATGAGTATGAAGTGTCACTGATCTGTAAACGGTATGGGTACTCGCCTGGGGGCATCATTCCCATACCACGACCAGCAGGCATGCCGCGGCCTGGTCCTACAGGGAGCTAATAGACGGATATTAACACGAGACAATATGGGTCATCCAAAAATAGAGAACTGACGACGTTCTTCTTGTCCTCATCGACAACAGGGGGAGGGCCCTCGACTGTTATGCTGACAACAGCTTCTCCACGCAAGATGACAAGGCCAAGAGCGCGCTTGATCTCCTGTTCAGGAGGGGTTTCTGTTTCTCCAGGCTTCTTCTTTGGCCTCACGCGACGGAACTCTTCACACTCTGCAAGAACGAGGTTCATATGCCTGTCGAAGGCGAGCATCTGACCCGTCAGAGCGCGCCCATCGTTGATCATCACTTTCAGTCTCCAGTTGAGGAGACCGAGCATTTTTCCCCCCTTCGATTTTGGTGGAGGCTAGACATATATCAGTAAGTCATAATTCTCTCTCGATCTGAGCGCGATACAGACCATGATGGGCGATTGGGACGATGGAATAAGACACGAGACTGGCACAACAACGATTAGAGTTTCGACCAAACACAACCAAATACGCTCTGTGGCTGCGCCGACTCTCACTCCAGGCTTGCGCAACTGGTAAGCAAAACTTGCAGCTGGTCAGGTCACTTATTCAGCGGATGACACGTCGGCCGAGGCATTGGGACGTCAAAGAGCGCATGGAAAGACGGTATCGTTGAATCCCAGACATGTCCATCAACACCTCACTTACACGCCTTCTCGGTGAGGTCGCTCTTCCATGTTCTGACTGGTATGCTAACCCCTCCTCAGGAATCAATACCCCCGTAGTAGCAGCCCCTATGGCTGGCGCCAGCGGAGGCGCACTGGCAGCTACCGTCACTGCCGCTGGCGCATTTGGCTTTCTCGCTGCAGGTATATAATCTGACCAACGTTCGACGCGCGTCGCTGGTCTAAGTCGGCCCTACCTTGCCCTGATTTAGGCTACCTTGATGAAACGAGCCTTCGTAAGGAGATCTCACTCGCCCGCGGCATCCTTAGTCTGCCCGACTCAGATCGACTCCCTATCGGCGTCGGGTATCTCGCATGGAAGCTCGAGAAGTCTACCGTCGCGGAGGCCGAAGATATGCTCAACGCAGCACTCAATAATCACGTTCAGGCCATGTGGCTTGCGTTCGGCGTCCGTCTCGACGAATGGATAAGATATATACGCTCTTACGACAAAATCCACCGGCGAAGTAACCCGACTCTTATTTTTGTTCAGGTCTCCTCTGTCGAAGAGGCCCTCGTGGCCGTTGAGAACTGGAAGGTGGACGTTATCGTTGCACAAGGTCTCGCTCGTTATTCTCCGTGCAACAGCGACCTTATCATTGTCACCCCCTGATCTTAGGTAACGAGTCTGGCGGACATGGCTATAGTTCCGCGCCTCCGCTTCTCACACTTATTCCGCTTATTCTTCAATGTTTACGCGAAGATGCTCCCCCGTTATTAGCAGCGGGAGGCTTGAATAATGGTTGCCATATTGCTTCGCTTCTTGCCCTTGGAGCGGCCGGGGCTGTACTTGGCACACGGTTCTTGGCAACACCGGAAAGTCTGTACACTAATCCGCAGAAGACCGCCCTCGTTGCTGCCAAGTCTGAATCAACAATACGGACAATGGCATTTGATCGTGCTCGTGGGACAGAGGATTGGCCCGCCGGTGTTGATGGTAGAGCTCTCTATAACAATACAGTCAAGGACTTGGACGAAGGTGCCGACATCGGTGTTGTGAGGGAGAAATTTAAGAATAGTGTTAGAGAGGGTGACCCGGACCGTATGCTTGTATGGGCTGGGACGGGCGTTGGGCTGATATCCGGAATAAAAGATGCTCGAGTGCGTACGGGACTACCTGAAAGGGCCATAGCTGACTGTATTACACAGGCTGTTGTACAGGAACTGCATCGTGATACGGTTGAAAGGTTGAAGGCGGTCTCGGAGCTATACCTTGGCAATTGATACTTGCAGGTCGTCAAGCTTTTTGTCATCATTCAGTTTCCAAGTACTGCTATCTTTTATTCCGATCAGTGCTCATCGCGCAAGATACGCTCAAACTGCGCCGTCAATCAAATTCAACAAACGTGTTTCAGCCACCTCAATAGCCAGGGTCTTAGTCACGTATTTCAAAAGCCCTGGATGAAATACAATCTTCTGTGAGAAGGTTTCCTGTTCACGTTCTCTTGCATCGCCGTTGCTTCGCATGCCTTCCCTGGTCTGTCATGGCGTCATTGGAAGCCGAACTGTGCGATATCCACGTTCACAGCTATCTGAACCGATAGATGCTTACAGGGAATCGGCATTACATTCCCGCGGTTACGTATATGATCTGCTGAGCAGAAATCTTCGGGGAAGTTATTGAGCCTTGCTAGTTACGAAGTGTCTAATGATACAGTCCTTCATCATTGTGACGAAAATTTTGGCACAGTTCCTTTGATGAGTCGTTCAGTGGACTATCTCTACCACCAAATCTCCCTGGTTTATCGAATCACCTGATATGACGATACGTTAGTCACTAGGCTTATCTGAATAGCACAAGCCAACGCACCCTCATGAACGACAACGCGTTTGATATGTCCTGAGACAGGCGCGCTCACCGACGATTCCATCTATATGATAGTCAGTGGTCCGATAGCAGTAGTTTCAACCAAAACTTGCCTTCATTGCGCTCAGCACTGTTATCGGGTCACGTGAATTAGCCTATCAGTAAAACATCGCAAGCTTAGTTTCGGGGATTACTGACCGCAGACGGGATCGCCCTTCTTGATCTCCTGGCCTTCTTTAACCCTAACCTCAACGACTACACCCGACATGGGGGCACCAACCGAACCGGGGTCGGACGTTGCCCGTTCTCGAGAGACGGTTTCGACGGCGGAGTTCTTGTCCTCAACAGAAACAGCCCGGACCTATTGGCACCATGAGTAATCGCAGTAACGGAGTAATTCACAATAATTATAGACCCACCTCGCCGTTGACCTCGAACCAGACATCCCGCTGGGCACGGCCCTCGACAATCGGCCCGACTGCCATCAGGCGCACGATAAGCATCTTACCCTTTTCAATCTCAATGTGCATTTCCTCGCCGGTATCTGGGCGGCCTAGGAAGTAGCGTGTGGGAAGCACGCTAACGACGTGCGCATGAGTTCCACTATCGCTCAGTAGTCCACACTGGGGAAACCACGTACCTGAGGTCTCCGTATTTCTGGACGAAGCCCTGGTACTCTTCGAACACCTAGAAGTCATACCGAGGATCAGCGACTCCGTCGGTGTTACTGCGGTGAGAAAGACGCACTTTAGGATACATAACATATGACTGGACGTCGGTATCAGAGATATGTTTGCCAAACTTGCTTCGCAATTCGGCTTTGATCTTCCTGAATTCCAATGGAGCAAGTGTCGCTCCTGGACGGCCATCTATTCTAGGCTTGTTTCGTATAATCTGGCTACGCAGCGGTTCTGGGAAGCCTCCAACCGGCTGCCCGAGGTATCCCTGGAAGAATTCGACAACTGACGATGGGAAGTCGAGTTGATCTGCGCGTGTAAGAACGTCCTCCTTCGAAAGGCGGTTTTGGGTCATAAATTGGGCAAAGTCACCAACAACCTTGGAAGATGGCGTGACCTGCCCGCTTCAAATTAAGCAAGTGCATCCTCCGAGGACATTGCCTGTGACACATACCTTGACAATGTTGCCGCACTGTGCATGGAACGGTCAGTAAGGGATCACAAGTTCAAGGTGAAGCAACTACACACAAGTTCATTAGCTTCGACATATTTCTTCTTCACCTCTTGAGAAATGAAATGTCAAACCAACAAACATGTCGAGAAGCACGGCATCGTACCTATCCACTGGCTTCCCAGACCGAGCTGAGAAGCTTGGAACTACAGCCGATCAGCCACGATGCGCAAGATGTAAAGAACAGCTTGCCATACCATGAGGTTTGTGTACTGTCCTCCTGGCATTTCATGCTCAAATACACTGGAGTCCGACGCGCGAACGTTCGCTTCAAAGCAGCTGTAAAGCATGCGAACTTGGGTCCAGTAGCCGTTGAGGGCTTGGATGTCGGCATAGCGGATACCCGTGCCAAGCTTGGTCTGCTCCAGCGCCATGCACACAGCGCCCATGGAAGGCTGAGAGGTCAAGCCCGACATGCCTGGTTCGCCAGTCAGTGCAGATTCCCCGGCAACTATCATCTGCATCCTTACTGTCAATTGCGACATCAACAATGTCGGCACCAGCTGCTGCCGCAGCAAGCATGCTGGCGGTAGCAATTCCAGCGGTGTCATGAGAGTGGACATGGATCGGAATATCGGGGTACTTCTCTCTTATAGTACCAATGAGCCTGAAAATAACGGTGAGTGCTGCTCCAGCGTGGTAGACTAGTATACCTACAACTTGGCAGCCTCAGGTTTCAACAGACCGGCCATATCCTTGACACCAAGAACGTGTACACCTTCGTGGACAAGCTTATCGACAAAGTCGAGGTAATACTCAAGAGTGTACTTGGTCTCCTTGGGGTTCGCAACATCACCACTGTAGCAGACGACAGCCTCGACAACACCACCAGCCTTCTTGGCGGCATCAATACCGAGTCTCATCTGGAAACAAATTTCAAAATTAACGCGATTCTGCTATTTAAACCTTCCTTACATTCTCTGAGAGAGGTCAGAATGCGTCCCACTTCATAGCTCTGCCCACTCACCAAAATAGTTAAGCGAATCAAACACACGAAAGATATCCAGGCCATTCTCAACTGCCTTCTTGGAAAATTCATAGATTGCATTATCACTAGCACAGGACGTTAGTGTGAAGCACATTGCAAGTCTCCCGCGAACTTACGGGTAGCTAGAATATCCAACACCGTTGGCACCACGAACGAGAGCTTGGAAAGGAATGTTAGGCACCAACTTCCTCAACGTACGCTAACATGACCCATCAGCTCGTATCCGATAACCAACATCGCGCTACGTACCAAGCGCTCCCAGGGATCCTCGTACAAGAAGCGCATCGCGACATCGAACGTGGCACCTCCCCACATCTCCAAACTGTATGCATTGGCAAGAGCCCAGCTGGTCTCCTTTGCGATGTTGAGCATCTCGACCGTCCGGAGACGGGTAGCAAGGAGGGACTGGTGTGCATCGCGCCACGTTGTGTCCATGATGAGCGTACCGGGGTATTCGCGCACCGCCTTTGCGAAAGCTTCGGGGCCCTGGTCGACGATGATATTGCGCCATCCGCTTTCGCAAGGATAAGATGTGTCGAGGGGTGGACCATTGGGGTCCTCGCGGTTCTCGAGCTTGGGAGTTTCGATATCCTTTTTGAGGCCCGGGTCGCCTGTCTGACCCTTGATGGAGCTTCCGTTGACAGCGAGGTCTCCAAGATATGCGAGTAGTTTCTGAGCACGATTCTGGCTCTGGACGAGCTTGAAGAGTTCAGGGGTATCATCGATGAACTAGACGAACACGTGTCAGGGCAATCGCATATAGGGGCTAACAGGACTCGCAGTTGTCCAAGTTTTTCCCCCGATGAAAACATCGTGGGTCAGAAGACGGAACAAGAATGGTATGTTGGTCTACGATCGGCGGATTGAGCGTCTGTAGATATCCATTCACAGCAAAGATTACCTTGACGCCACGAATGCGGAACTCTACCAGAGCACGCAACATCTTGCGGCGTGCAACCTCGTAAGTGGTACCACTGACAGTACATTTGACCAGTAAACTGTCATAGTGGGGCTAGTGAGGGAGAGACATTGTCAATACGCTGCTGAGGTGGATGTAGTTCCAGCTGACCGTAATCTGCGCGCCTGCGAAACCTGAGGATGCGTCGAGACGGACACCATTCCCACCAGCACTGCGGTACACTTCGATTTTCCCAGTATCGGGCTGGAATCCTGTCGCCGGGTCTTCCGTGGTGATACGACATTGAATGGCAAAGCCGCGGCGAGTGATGGCCTCCTGGGTCAATCCAAGCTGCGGGAGGGTAGCACCTGCTGCAATCTGAATCTGCGCAGCTACGATATCGATGCCCGTGATTTCCTCTGTAAATTGCAATATCAGTAGCGTCCACGTGTGAAACAGTGGCAGTGAATCTAATCCCCACCGGTGATAGTGTGTTCGACTTGAATCCGTGGGTTAATCTCGATGAAGTAATGTCTGCCCATCTGATCAACCAAGAACTCGGCAGTGCCCGCATTCCTGTAGCCAACGCTCTTGGCAAGCTTGATGGCATCATTCAGAATAGCCTGTCTAACGTCTTCGGGGAGATGGGTGGCAGGAGCAACCTCGACGACCTTTTGATGGCGCCTCTGGACGGAACAATCACGCTCAAACATGTGAATTGTGTTTCCGGCGGCATCGGCAAGGATCTGGACTTCAATATGCCTTGGCCGTTCCAAGAAACGTTCGATGAAGACGGTGCCATCGCCGAACGCGGACTTGGCTTCGGACACGGCGCGCTCGAACGCGTTTTTGAAGTCGGATTGTTCGCGGACGACACGCATACCACGACCGCCTCCACCCATGGCAGCTTTGATGATGACTACAGAACGCGTTAACGGAGGAGACGATGTCATGTGATTGCCACTGACCTGGGAAACCATATTCGTTGGTGAAGCCTTCGCCTTCGATATAGGATTGGACCGGGCCGGGTGTGCCCGGCACCACAGGCACACCGACGCGCATAGCTGGAGAGAGAGAATCAGAACATTTGGACGTGAGTCAGGAAACGTGTTTACCCAAATCACGCGCCTTCGTCTTGTCACCGCAGTTGTCGATGACCTCAGGGGAGGGTCCAACGAATGCAATGCCGGCTTGCTCGACCTTGCGAGCGAATGTGGCGTTCTCGGAAAGGAAACCATAACTGAAAGAGGGTTAGTCTACAGACACCCCTGGACTAGTGAATACCGCACCCGGGATGAATCATGTCGACGCCATGTTCTAATGCAATTCTGATGATATCGTCCTGGGAGAGGTATGCCCCGACGGGGGTGAGGCCCTTGCCAACCTGATAGGCTTCATCGGCCTGAAGAGTCACATGTCAGGAGAGTGGATGCATAGAGACGAGTATGGCACGCCTTTTGCCTGTGAGCCGACATTCGATCCTCGTAAGAATAGATCGCAACGGTGTGCATGGCCAGTTCGTGCGCAGTACGGAATACTCGAATGGCGATTTCCTGCAGAGGGACATGTAAAGGTGCTCAGCGATGATTATGATAGAGACGTACACCTCGATTGGCAACAAGGATCTTCGTGAGCGGGCCACTGTGACCAGCAGACTTCCTGCGCATGGTCTGGATGGAATGAACGGGTGTGCCGGGGGCACTGGGCGTGGCCACGAACGTGTGGGCCAGCCGCGGCGGGTGGAGAGAGGGAGTTTCTGCAGCCATGGGGATTGACGATGAGGAGGGAGACAAGCAGGGATCTTATCAATACACGGGCTTTTTTTTGGCGTGGGGCGATTACGAAATCGGCATCACAGCGGAACTCGGAACTCGCGTGTACCTCCGCAATAACATGGGATTAGGGTGGATCATTTCTAGCAATGATGCAAGTGCTATGATAGTAGTGTGTCCGTGCTGCCTATCTACCACGTTCTAAGTGCGCTAATGTGTGACATCCGACGTACGTCCATGTGAAGTATGTACTCATCTATGACCGGCGATTTGACATGGGTATAATCGACTCCCGTGCCTCCATCTTTTTCTGATTATTCTTTGCGACCGCATACACGATTCCCGCGACGAACCCAACGGCAATGGCTGAAACGGACCCAAATGTCACAGCATCTCCAAACAACAACATCCCTGACGCAGCAACGGGCAGCTTGTTCAGTGCTCCCACCATGCTGTAACCATATCAGTGTTAGTTCAAACAACGTGTTCGTCACGTACCTGTATGTCGTGCTACTTGTCGTCCGCACACACCATGCCGTGCTATATGAGATGCCAACGGCCGTTGCGCCTGAGAAAGCGATCGCGAGCAGCAGCACGTTCCTTGTTTCGACGGGACTGAAAAGGGATCAATACTCAGCACACTCGTCCAACACATTCGCTCCTAGGCACTCACAAATTGCGAACCAGATTACTCGATCCCCAATCTTCGATAACCACAGAAAACAAAAGAAGAACGGGAATCGACAACAGATTATTATAGAACATCGAGTCCCAATCGGAGAAGCCTGTGGCCTTGATTCGCTTCCTCATTAGCAAGACCTAACCTGGCAGGTGAGCGGACAAATAGGAAGACCAGGCAGAGAACTTGCATAGGCCGCACTGGTCAGGCAGTTCAGGACCATCCAGATATATCCAACATTAAGCTTGCGCAGGGCATCGGCCATAGCATCCATGCTAACGGCCATCATTATGCTTGATGAACCGCTCGTCTTTTCCACCGCACTATTCACATCTACCCATGCGGCAAGAACCGATGATAGGACCTAGACAAGATTGGCGTGAATATCAAGAAATACCTGTCCAAAGCAGAGGACACACCATGAGCAGGAACGCAACCATGGTAAGGCTGGTAACGCGTCCATTAAACCACAACACTTCGCCATATGCCTGGATGCGAGTAAGATATCGCGTTCGCACACAATGCATAAAAACATACGATGAGTATGATAGTCAAGTTCTTAAATATCGTGTAAACAGGTATACTTAGATATTGCTTTAACATAGCCTTATCAGCAAAATAGTCAGGCAGCATAAAACGGCGAAAACATACGAGACTCTTAGAACCGGTGTAGATGACGCTGACCAGCAACGCGCTAATAGGGAACCACGTTGCCGCATCTTTGGTGTCATAATCTCGGAACGAGATGATCCCCAGCTTCTTGACAGTCAGTACACAGGCCACGCAGACTATGCTCTGCATCGAAAGCAGCAGGAAAGTCATGTTGAACTGTTGACCTGAGACAACGAACTAGAGTGGGGTGAATTTCATGGATGGCGTACGAACACCCCCCACACCTTGTTCACGACAGTCATCAGTATCGACGCTATACAGTAGCAGACAACGGAAGGAACTGTACAGCGTTCAGAAAACAGACGCCGAGAATCAAGACGGAAAAGACTTACTGGCCGAGGGTACATTGCTGTTGTCTTTTTGGTTCCCTGTAGCAAGGTTTCTCCTAAGTTCCGCGACATCTTCCTGCACAGTTTCCTTGGAATTGGCCATGGGCAACCCACTGAGTGAACAGGGACTGGGGATTCGTGGGGGAGAAGCGAAAAAGTTGATCTTGTGGTCGTTGATTGGGAGGCCGAGGCGCAGGAGCGTGTGATATAAACGTCTCGGTCAGAGGCACGTCCCGAGGCAGTGAAAGAAAGGAAGATAGCAATGCTGAGAAGTACAAATACCGGAATCCTATAAGACAGAAAAAAGTGGAGGGATGCAAGGAAGAGGACGAGTATTCGGCAAGCGAAATGTGTGGTCCACCGCCTGTCCACGTCTGTTTATGTACTTATGTACTGTACACTCGGGGAAGTGCCGGCTGGCGCTGGCAACCACCTTGCTTGGAACACCCAAGCCCCCTATCTCCTACAGACTACATAATTAGGAGCTTACATGGGTACTTAGCCCCTACTAAGGGCATATCAAGGGGTATACAGTATGACGAGTTTACCCTGGGAGGGTACTACTCGGGGAAGTGCCGGCTGGCCACTTGCGGGTTTGCTCGCAGGGCAGGCTGGCAGCAAGGGTCGCTGTCGCCGTCTGTCGTCATGCCGCTGACTGCATGGTGGAGATGGAAGAGGTCATGTCATTGGCATATCGCTGGACGCACAGCAGTGGTGGTCGCAGGTGTTGTTAATGTCCTCTTGTCGCTGGCTGGTGGTCATAGCCGTCATTGTGACCGTCGTCGTCGTCGTCCCCAGCAGGGTGGTGGTGGTGAGCGCCGATGACATTGTTGTGTTGCCAGTTGCAAGCCAGTGGTAGTAATGTTGGTGTGGCGCTGCCAGCTACACGGGTGGTCGTGGTAGTGATGTCGCTGGTTCACGCGACATTCCCTGTCGGCAGTGGCCATACTGTGCTGCAAGCGGGCGTCGTCGGCGTGTCTCAGTGGGCGGCAGTGGCCGTTCGTGGGCATCGTTGTCGTCGATGCACCTCTAGCGGCAGGTAGATGTCATTTTATGTTCGGGCAGTGTGGACATCATTGACATCACCGTCGTTCCGCTGGGCTGCATATATGATGGGCATCATCGTGGGGTGGCTGTAGGCAGCTGTCGTTGTCATTGTCGTACCTCTGTGGGCTGCAGGCAGGTGTCATCACCATTATTGTCATGCCTCTGCATGCGGCAGGTACATAGGTGGTCGAGGTCGTGGTTGTGGCGGGGAAGTGCTGGCTGGCGCCGGCAGTCTCCTTGCTTGGTCGAGCCCACTCCCCCCCTTTCCCCCCACCTAGGCTATTTGTGA
>Ga0307518_10002067_pt1 | contig 14755 bp, 19 predicted proteins | sample 25_EM_MG_FD_203889 | JGI IMG/M metagenome (GOLD analysis project Ga0307518, IMG submission 203889) | Populus trichocarpa ectomycorrhiza microbial communities from riparian zone in the Pacific Northwest, United States - 25_EM | ecosystem: Host-associated > Plants > Roots > Unclassified | place...
CCAGATGTGATTATGGGCAGTACCATGGTGTCACCAGTACACCTTCTCTTCTGACAGCTCCTGCGCCCTTCACTACAGTTCCTCTCATCCTGGCTTCATCCGCTCCATCTACACCGGTCACTAAATCACCCTCTGTCCCCTCTTCTGTGGCCACCACCTCCAGTGGAATTGCTCCACTCGATGTTCATCATGAGGTGTCTCTTGACATTCTCTGAGCTATCTCAGCAGTTGGGCTCTTCAAACTCTCAACATTTACTCTCCAGTCAAAGGGAGAAAAGCAATGGCAGCAACTTTACAAAGGCTTTTACTTTGATGTCCCTGGTCCCGATGTTAGTGGACCATATTACCTGGTAATGAAAGGCTATCAGGTTGGCGTTCTCACAATATGATAATTCTGTTGGTATTGAGTGTTTGTGCACTCTTGTTGTGCTTATGGACGCCTTATTTAGTGATTACTTCATCTTCTTCCTTTCATGGTTCATCACATGATTTGTGGCTTGTGTTTTCATTTGTTTCTCTTTGTTTTCTTTGTTTGTATAGTTGAAATTTTCGTGCCCAGAGTCTCTTCTCTTCAGTCTCTGACACTGGGCACTAGGTCTGTATCCTGTAGCTATCCTCTCAATTTAGTCTCTGACACTGGGCACTAGAGTGCTCTTTTGTGGTCTATCTTAACAGTGCCAAGGACTACAACAATGTCACACAAGAGTTTGTAAATGTGGCCATTGGAGACTATCGGGAACAACTTTGTGCTGAATGTCCCATGCCTGACCATACACAGGAGTCTGCTCTTTTGAGCACATCTTGGGCCAAGGTTGTGCCGTGGCTGCATAGAATTTAGTCTATGCGTGAGAGTGTGAGGTGGTGCAGCCTTTTCTTCACCTTCTCCCACTTTGCACCCATTCCAGCTGGCAGTCCTGCTGCTGGCCCTTTGTGCCACAACTTTCTTTATTGCCTCGCTCTTGTTTCTATCCTTCTTTTGTGTTTTTCTCTCCCTTTCCTCTCTCTTTCTCCTTCGAACTTTCTTCCTGAGTCCGTCAGGCTTTTCTATTCATCATCTCTTGTAATGGATGGTCCACAGCAAGACCCACACAACACAGTCGTCCCCGACTTCATGGCACCTGAGTTCGCTGCTCAGTGCCAGTTTCTTACAGATGGAGATGTCCCAGATGCTCAAGCTGCTGTAATCCTTACTAATATCTGGAATGAGAACAATGCTAGAGACCGTGCAGCCTGGCTCCAGCATCAGGCAGAGCAAGAGCTAGCCCAGCACGAACATGAACAGGCAGTGGAAATTGAAGCCCAGCGCCATAGACAAGAAGCAGACCTTCTTGAAGCTGCACATCTCGAAGAGTGCAGGAAGAACAAGGCTAAGTACAACCCTATCTGTGACGACCCTGTCCCATCAGGCCTGATAATAATCCTCTTTGCCACTGCACAAGCCAAGATGAAAAAAGGCACCTACTGCAACCTGTGGTACTTCACAAATCACGGCCTCAAAGTGGCAGAGAAATCTGCCGCTTCCCAGGAAAATTTGGACTATGTAGCTGTCTGCCAGGATGAGGACGATGCGCAAGTCCTTGTAGTTGCCCCTGCTTCTGATCTTCCTGCCTCAAAGCCCTGTGGTAAGAAAGAAGAGGTTCCCAAGCTTATAGCGGACGAGGACCTCTCTTGGGAGGATTTCCTCAAAGCCACTCCATGCATCATAGTCTCCATGAGGGACAATGAGTGGGCCAAAGACCAGATTCAAATGTTCGTGAACTTCTGGACTGCGATACATGGGCACCCATGGTGTCATGCCATGGACAGGTTCAGCCAGTGGGCGCTACTTGTGTACCAAGCCCAACAACAGAGGAAATGGCATCTGGCAGCGGGCACTGCTCACAATTGGTCGCTCGCTAGGATCAACCAGGAAGTCCTGCAGGAAGCCAAGGATGTGATCATCACTGAAGCACACAAATGTGAACTCATAGCACTGAGAGAGGTGAGTGTATCTTCTCATTGTCCTCCCTGCTCTCTTTCCCCCTGCCCCCCTCTCTTCAGTGGGAGGCTATTGGGGCTAACAGCCCATCTCGGTGCTCTTGCTTGCCATACCATGCTTGCTGCCTCCGAGCAGATCTCATGAAGGAAAAGGGGGACCCTCATTTCTCTTGGCCCCATCATCATTCACGCGACAACCATGTTGTGACAGTAATCATGCTCATTCCTTCCTGTCTAGATCAAGACCTCTTTCTTGACCATGGCAAACTCAGCATTATCCCAGGCCACCCCTGGTACCCTAGCCAAAGGGGCCAAACAATCCATGCCCAAAGCAAGCGCTTCCCCATCCAACAAACACCCAATCTCAAAGGGGGTGACGAGCTTTCTATCTGTGCAGTCTGCCTTGGCTGTCACCCGCATCGAGTTGTGGACTGCATGTCCCCCAAGACCTGGGACCAGCAATATGACACTTTCGCCAAGCGTGAGCTCAAATTCCTGCTCACCAAGGATGGAAAGTGTCTCTGCACCAAGTGGCAGCAGTCGGTTGGCTGTCTCGAAGACCATGTGAATCATCACCTGTGCTCAGGATGTGGTTCCTCCATGCATGGCACTTCTCGCTGCCCTCGCGCACAGAAAACTTGCCCCACCAACTCCCTATAAGGTAGATGTGTGGGCTTCACTCCTTCATTCCGCAAACCTTCTCCATCGTTTTTCAAAGATCCCTTTGAGGCTTAGACATGGTTTCACTCTTAATTTCCCTTGTATTTACCATATGCAATCTCCGCCCAACAGGCCTTCTATAAATACTTACAGCACTGAATTCAATGAATCTATCCATAAAGAAATTAACAAAGGTAGATACCTCAGACCTTACCCTCTCTCAGTCATAGAATCTGTCCTTGGTCCTTTTCAATCCTCCCCTCTCTCTATAATTCCTAAACCAGGGCATCCTGGCAAATTCAGATTAATTCAGAATTTCTCGTTTCCACTATCCCCATCCCCTCCCCACCCTAATTCTTCCATTAATTCTCACATAAATGCAGATGATTTCCCCACCACCTGGGGCAAATTTTCGGTTGTCTATCTACTGATCTCTCGCCTCCCCCCAGGCTCAGAGGTGGCCACTTGTGACATATGTAGCAGAGGCCTATCGCACTGTCCCCCTTCACCAATCACAATGGACTACAGCGGTGGTAAAAATCTCAGACTCCCTGGGCTGCATTGACACATTCATTGCTTTTGGGGCTACCTCATCATCAGGTGCATACGGCTACATGGCGGATGCTGGCTGCAAGATTATGCAAGCTCATGGACTCAGACCAATGGATAAATGGGTAGACAACCATGTTTTCTTCCACATCTGTCGTAATTACTTCACAGAATACAATGCACAGAGAGCCTCATGGAGCGATACAATCAAACCTTTGGGCCTCATGACTTCAGGTAGCTGCATCTGGTTCAAAGGAATTACACATGCAGATGGCTCCAATGACGAGTTCAGCGAGGACTGTGCCTTTCCCATCAAAGATCTGTCAAACAGCTCACCACGCCCAGAGCATGACCAGCTCTTCACTTTTGACTTTAGTGACATTGACTCCCTCTCAGACACCCTGGGGATTCCATGGGAAAAGTCTAAAGATCAACATTTCGGCCCCACCACAATCTACATAGGTTTTCTGTGGGACATTGCCAACAAACGTGTCTCTTCAAGTCTGTCCAAAGTAGTAAAATACCTCACTGCCATTAGATTGTGGCGGTCTCGATCAACACACACCCTACAAGATGTCAGGGAACTGTATGGTAAGCTGCTGCATGCCTGCTCAGCAATCCCCTGTGGCTGCAGTTACCTAACAGGTTTCAAACACATGTTGGGGACATGTGCAAAAAAAACCTTTCATGTCCCATCACCCAGATAAAGCCATTGTGGCTGATTTATCTTGGTGGGTCTACACCCTTAGTTCGGGAGCCATCTCGTGCCCCATCATCCCTCCCTCCCCTTTCATAGATCCTCTTGCTTTCTCTGATGCAAGCTCAGGAATTGGCCTGGGCATTGTCATCAGAAGCACCTGGCATGCCTGGCGCCTCTTGCCAGGATGGTGTTTCAGAGACGGACAAAAGGACATTGGATGGGCTGAGGCAGTTACTTTTGAGCTCCTCATGTGTGCCATTGCTTCTTTGGTTGGCATTAGAGGACAGGTCATCGCCCATGGTGACAACACAGGCATTGTCGAGGGCTGGAAAAATGGCCGTCACCACAACCGTGCCACCAACACTGTGTTCAGAAGGATCCACGCTCTCCTTCACTCCATTCCCGGCCACCTTGACATCAGCACTAGATACATGCAAAGCAAGTACAACCCAGCAGATGGTCCCTCACGTGGAATCCTTGGCTCCTTGGATACCCTTATTCCTGCCTTCCCCATTCCTTGTGAGCTCAACCCTTTCATCATTGATGTGCTCAGCCCCCCCTCCCCTGCTGAACTCCTCACTCTTCAGCTTGGTCAGTATTCCCCTCCCACCGCCAAGGTCATCAACCATGCCCTGCTCTGCATGGGAGAGCTCAATAGGGACAGGATCCATCAGTGCCAAGAGCACAAAATCATCACTGCCAATTCCTTTGCCCCCTGCTAACCCAGCTATGAATTCCCGCTTCCACACTCCCATTCAGTCAACGACCAACAACATTCCATGCCCTCTACCATACCACTTAGACCTTGCTCCATCCCCCTCTCCTCTGCGCCTACACTGCCCCACCAAAGACCGCCTTCAGCTCTGGCTTCCCGCACCTAACCCCCTTGCCATTGCATCCCCTGTGGTGTCAGAGGAGCACCTAGACCACATCCTGCAGGTCATCAATGCCTCATGGCAGGACTCCACCAAAGCTGCCTATGGTGTAGGACTCCTAGTTTTTCATGTTTTCTGTGATCAACAGAATATCCCAGAGCCAACGTGCTGCCCTGCGCCCACATAACTAGTGCTTGCTTTTCTCTCATGCTGTGCTGGCGCTTATGCAGGTGCCACCCTCTCTAACTATGCTGCTGGCCTTCGAGCCTGGCACACTCTTCATGGCCAACCATGGATGGTCGACCCAGACATGCTGAGACATTGCCTAGAAGGGGCAACCAAGCTCGCTCCATCATCCTCCAAGTGCCCCCTCCGTGCACCTTTCACCACAGACATCATCGCATCTCTCAAGCAGGAGCTTTCTCTCAACCAACCCCTGGATGTGGCAGTTTTTGCTTGCTTGGCAGTATGTTTCTGGTGCATGGCGTGCCTCAGAGAATTCACAGTCACAAACCTCAAAGCTTTCAACCCTTCCAAACACATCATGCATTCAGCAGTTTCATCCGTTTCTGATCGCCATGGCCTCGAAGTCATCAAATTTGACCTCCCATGGACCAAGATGACCCCCTCCACTGGTCAGGGCAAATCTGTTCAGTGTGCCAAGCAGGAGGGCCCCTCAGACCCAGTAATGGCCCTACACAACCACTTCCGTGTAAATCCAGCCCCCCCTCAGAGCCACCTCTTTGAATGGAGGTTCAAAGATGGATCGTTCTGCCCCCTCATGCGCAAACAATTCCTATTGCGCATATCAGAGCTCACCAAATGCATAGGTTTGGCCAATATCAAAGGCCACAGCCTTCATATAGGTGGCACACTTGAGTACCTCCTCCTGGGGGTTCCATTCAAAGTAGTCCAATCTAAAGGTCACTGGGCTGGCAAAGCCTTCTCCCTGTATCTCCACAAGCATGCCATGATCCTGGCCTCATACTTGCAAGCAGATTCCTCAGGCAATGAGCCTTTCATGTGGTATGCGCAGCCTCCCATCCGCTGATTGTGGGTGAGTTGCTCCTAATTTTCTGGGCATCAAGCCTCTGGGCTGGAGTGTCACAGAATCCTAGTCACTGGGATACAGCTCATCTCGCCCCCCAGAATCACAGCATCACTTCAGACTGGCGGCCCTGTGGGCCCCCCCCAACCTTATTGATACTGTTTGCTCAATGTATCTACCACACTACTAGGTAGCCTACATACATTCTTGCCATCCGCACTGAGTTGGATGCCTCTTCCTGTGGTTTATCTTAACAGAAATTTTTGTGCCCAGAGTCTTTTCTCTTCAGTCTCTGACACTGGGCATGAGGTCCATGTTCAAGCCAAAACTTGCTGGAAGTGCATAAAGTGCTACTGAGCTGCTCAGATAAGGTCCAGACTAGAGTCCAAGGTGAGTAACTAAAGATATAGACAGTTGTGGAGAGGCATACAGCATCTAGAGCCCAGTGTGAGTAACTGAAGAGCAGAAACACTGGACTCTACAGGGTATGTGCACTTCTGGGTAAACAAATGTAAACAACAAGTGAAGGAAACAAGTCAAGGGTGCATCTAGTGCTACAATGCAGCTATGAAGCTGAAACAAGTTGGTAGTAGTAGGTAGGGTATACCATGGTAGTAATCAATAGAGTTATAAGAAGAGGTGGAAATCACCAAAACTAACACCAGCTGCTTCATATAGATGTTGCAGTTCATTTCCCTATTCAAGTACACATTGGAGACATCCACAGAGTGCAGATGGAGGTCATGAATAATAGCAAGAGCAAGGATGATGTGAATAGTGGCCATACACACAGTGGGGGCAAAGATCCTGAGGTAATTGAAGTCAGGTCTCTAATTATAGCCCTTGGCCACAAGGCATCCCTTGTAGTTATCTATAGAGCCATCAGCATTGTGCCTCACCTTAAACACCAACTTGAACCCAATGACTCTATATTCTTTAGGTCCCTTAACCAAGTGTCAAGTATCATTGCTTTTATGCACAGCTAGCTCATCCAGGGCAGCCTGGTGCCACTGGGGGAGCATCAGTATGATGCATTGCCTCAGCATAAGTCCTAGACTCAAACACAGCACTCAGAAAAGCATCTGCATCTTCATTCTCATCCTCCATATCATCCTCAAGCTGCTCTGTACTGAGCTTCCACCACTCATGTGGAGGTCATCCCTGGCATGTAGGCAGCCAGGCACCAATGCACTCTGTTCTGCAAATATGGTCTCACTATTGATCTTCTGATATGGATATGAGGAGGTAGCCATAAGGGAGTCTAAGATCAAGATCACCCCTTTTGTATAGGAAAATGGACCTCAGAGTTGAGATAAGTCCATATACTATATTTGAAACAGGGAATATTGTTTCCCTGTGTTCTACAAATCAGTTATCCATCCTTGGTGTTAAGACTCATGCACACTGTAGAATTGAAATCCATGCAGTCATACTGTGTAATTTCCACATTTTTAATATTTCATCAGTGCTAACAAAGTGATGTAGCATAAAAGGAGGCCTATTGATTGAATAGTAACTAAATGACATCATTTGCACAATGACAGGTGCTATGTGTTGTGTAATATGGCAAATGTTTCATAATGTGATTTTACCCCTATAATATTGTCTATCTATCCTGGGGCAGTTATACACTGACATAAGCATCCAGTTGTGCTCTTATACACTAATATAACATGTAAGATACTATGTACACTGTATATGGGCCAGAGATGAAGCATAGAGAGGCAAGAGAAGTGCATAACAAGGGTGGGAAATATTGCCAATCAACTATTTCCAAATATGAACAGATTTTGGGTGAAGTGTCACTGTTGAGACTTATGTAATCATGTTTGAACATGTGCTAATAGATACTACCACATTTTCTAATGAATACTATGCAAATTTGCTAGTTAAAAAGGCTATTTTTCATTTTGCACTGTGTTTAAAAATTATTTTTTGGCCATAGCTCCATCAAATCTTAATGAATTGATTAGGTAAGACTGTTTTTGAATTTTTTTGATTGGTGACTATCACTTCTAGTAAGACTTCAAAGCATGAAAATAACATGTACAAATAACCTCTATCATCAAAATGGTGGTGCAAATGTAGCTCAATAGCCTATTTCCTTTTTTGGATGTGGTGGCTGTATTGCCCAAGTCTGATAACTCTCATGTGATGCAGGGGTATAGTTTCAAATTTGAATGTGAATACACTAAATGATTAAATATACTACCAGTGTCTGACCACTAGGTTTTGGCATTTGCTCTATTTGACAGTGGTAGTTGGTGGGGCAAGCACCAACAGTTTGGTGGTAATTTCACAATGTCCTAGGTCAATATGGCTGATTCAAGCTTTTCATTTATTTCATTTGTGGCAGGATGTATTTGGAAATTACATCAAACAAGGGAATAAACACAGTTATTGGGACACCTGGCATGATGATGGAAGAATTGAGAAGGTAAAAATTGATGCCATACAAGTCATTTGAGACATAAGACATGGTGTGCATCAGTTTACCATATGGTCTGCTGCTTAGGGTATCTCAAAGGTGTAAATACTGGTGTCTGGACTTTCTCAGTGCCCATACATTGTCTTGTCCATCAATGGGTTTATTAAACTGCCCAACAACAATGACATTAAGAAGCATAAACCTTCTAAGATGAAATGGAATGTGCTGTGTTTGAATTAATTCTCAAGGTATGTACTCCCTTTTCACTTCCATCAATTGTCCATGAACTTTGTATGTATAAGGTTCCTCATCAAGCTATCATGGTGCTTGCATCAGATTGGAGAATCTGGTGCAAAGAAGGTTGATCCAGTTCAACTCATTCTGATGAAGAGTTGAAATTCTCTTATAAGAAGTTGCATCTGGATTTCTTGGTCAGCCATGTTTGATATGAGAAGGACTTGGAAGAGTCCTGCTTCCAAGATCTTCTAAGCAAGCTCCTGTCAAAAAACTTGGAGCATGCCAACATCACACTCAACAAAATCCTCTACCATCTGAAGGGTGAGTCTGCTGGTGTAGATTGATGGACATGTTACCATAGGTTGTCATTTTCATTTGCTTCATGCTGGCCACACTGTTTAAGCCAAAAATTGCTAGAAGCACACATAGTGCTGCTGAGCTGCTTAGATAAGGTCCAGACTAGAGTTTAGTGTGAGCATCTGGTGATATAGACAGTTATGGAAAGGTATACAGCACCTAGAGTCCAGTGTGAGTAATTAAAGAGTAGAAACACTGGACTCTACAGGATATGTGTGCTTCTGAGTAAACAAATGTAAACAACAAGTAAAGGGCACATCTAGTGCTACACTGCAGCTATGAAGCTGTAACAAGTTGGTAGTAAGCAGGGTAGACCATGATAGTAAGCAATAGAGTCATAAGAAGAGGTGGAAATCACCAAAACTAACATATGCAACTCACCCCACCACAACCACTAAAACCCTATCACCACTATTGCTAATGACTTCCTCAATCACCACTATCATGATGTGTAAGTGTGCCTTACCACCCTCACCACAACTGAGCACTAACAAATCTCATCAGAACCACTAATGATCCCCACCACTACTGCTAATGATCACCTCAATCACTGCCACCACAACCACCCTGTAAGTATGCCCCACCCCTCCACTACCACTGCTACCATGACTACCCTGTAAGTGTACTCTACCACCCCAAGATGTAAACTCAATACAACTTCACTAATTACCAGAACCAGCCTGAGCCTGGGTCTGAGCTTGATATGCAACCACTCTTCCTCCAATGGCATGGATATTCATCACTTTGTTTTGGAGAGTGAAGGGAAAGGCAGGCTGAAAAATATAATATTATCCTTAGTAATGGCATTGTCACATTCAATGAAGGGCCATCACATAGAAGACTTAACTTGAGAAGGGCAATATTGTTGTGATGAATAGTGTCAGTGATGGCATCCATGTTGGAGAGTAATTGCATACAAGAGTTGGTTAGCATACACATTTGTTTGAGGAATGAAGGGAAAGGCAGGCTGAAAAACTTTGTATCTATGGTAGGTTATATCAACTTTGAAGGGTGACTAACTTGACTCAGTGTGGAGTTGCACTGAAAACTTAGTATTAATAAGGATATTGGAGGGGGTATTCATCAGCAAAAACCAGGATGCAATAGGTCACTATGTATTGCTATTTGTGTCCTTTTTTGCAATAGGTGCAATAATGGCATTATGACATCTATAGCACTCCTCCCTTATTATAGCCAGATATAGTCAATTTCAGTCATCTTTTTTGCACTATTTGGTGACTCAACTAATGAATAAGAGGTCTATATAGTCAACTTGAGACATCTTTTTCGCACTAAATGGTGACTCAACTAATGAATGAGATGTCATTAGGTGCACTAGCAAAGCATCCTTAGTCAAATTCAAATCAGAGTGTATCAACACTCTTAATGATCACACTCATAGTTCATTTGAATAATGTTATGACCATGTCCAACTCCAGGTCTTATCCAGTTACTCCAGTCGCATCGCAGCCCTATAGCTCAACTCCGGTCACTCTCAGTTACTCCAGTCACAGTCGTGCAGTTATACTCCTGTTAAGTACAACCCTTGGTCTATTCCCTATTCAGTCATTACCACACCTTGCTGTCAACCCTGCTTGTTCGTGAGTTCTCTGTGTTCTCAATATATCCTGCACCTTGTATTATTTTCACTGGACCTAGTTTATTTTACCCGGACCTGACTTTATTTTCATTGGACCTGACCTAGTACTTTCTCCAGTTATCCACTGTCTGTCTTTTAGGCTGTTTACTTGTTACTGTATATACTTGTCCCTAGTTTGCACTTAGTATAAGTACTTTGTAGAAAATCCTGTACTCCTCAGTCTGAAATCAACCATAGTCATCTACTCCAGTTCTTGTCCACCTCTGTCTCTGTTTCCATCTCCTCTTGACTGGAACCTATGCAAGGGATCAACGCTCGCTGTCCTTAGTCATTGAATCCAAGTGGTCACCAACTCTGGCCAGACTAACCTCTTGTCTAGCCCCCTGCCCTCGTCCTTTGTCTACCTTTGTCCGGACTTGACTGGACCCCTTACTGGAGTAGACCCGGACTTGACAGTATTTCAGACTCACACTTGTGTGGGTTCACTATTTCCAAAAACTTGTATGCACATCTAGTCCCATTCCCTTATGACCATGACTATGTGTTCTCATGCTCATACCACTGCAGCACTTGCTGAAGAAGCAGGTGCAGTAGACGACCTCCACCTCTCTGCTGCTCAGCAAGCCCTGTCTAACTGCAGGCAACCTCTGGCTTCTGTTAGCCAATTCCGGAGCTTTACAGCTTGAAACCCTACAGCGCCTTTGACTCCACATTGAGACACTGCATCTCAGAGCCTTTGTGGTTCTGCAGACCTATGTCACCATGAATCTGTTTCTGGTGATCAATTTCCCTACCATCGTGACCCCACCCTGGATCGTCATGAACCCGGTTGTCACCAGTGGTTTGGCCCTGAGGACAGACCCAGAAATGATCTGGACAACCCCAGAGATGGCAACAACAATAACGATGATGATGATGATGACTTTGTTGACACCACGGATGAACTAGACCCTGGTTTAGCTGTCTTCCAAAATCTAGCCATTGCCATCAATCGCCTCTCCCGCTCCTCCTGCTGGGCTAATGACTCCTCCTCCTCCCATGACAAAGTCCATGAACTGGACACCTTCAACAGTATGGACCTCAAAAAGCTCAGGACCTTCTTGGTCCAGTGTGAGCTCTGTTTCCAGGATCGAGCCAAGGTGTTCCACCTTGATAGGGCAAAGGTAACTTTTGCGCAGTCATATCTAAAAGGAATGATGCTAGAATGGCTCAAACCGGACCTACTGAACTCCAGTGATCCGGCTGACCATCTATGCTGGATGGACAGTTGGGTCCACCTCATTGCTGAGCTCCAGAGTACCTTTGAACCTCACAACCCCATTGCTGATGCTAAGCATCAACTTGAGCATCTCCAGATGAAGGATGCTCACCACGTTATGTGGTACATAGTAGACTTCAGCCAACTCGCCTCCCAGGTCCAGGACTATGGAGATGGTGCACTGCGCCACCTGTTTTACTCTGGTCTCCTGGATCATCTCAAGGACAAAATTGCTCGAGTTGGGAAACCCCTGACTCTGCATGGGCTTAGGGCCCTTTGTCAAGAGATTGACATGTGCTATTGGGAGCGCAAAGACAAGATCTCCCATACAACAAAGACCCAGTCCACCTCATCCCCAACCAAGCCCTCCAACTCTGGAGGCAACTCATCCAACTCTGGTCAGGAGAAATTCAAGACCAGAAACTACCCCAGCTCCCCTAACTCTGGCTCATCCAAAACAACCAGCAACCAGTCCTCCTCTGGTCCCAGACTGGACTTAACCAACAAGCTTGGTAAGAATGGGAAGCTGACTGCAGACAAGCACAAAAGGCATCTGGACAACAACCTCTGCATGTTCTGTGGGGGGGTACTGGTCACTTCGTGGACAACTGTCCAAAGAAGACCAAAAAGGCCAAGGCTTGCACTGTGGCCATCGCTGCTGAGTCTGGTAAGATGGACTCGAACTTGGGTGCCAACTCTGAGTCAAAAAAAGAGTAAGCAGCTTCTGGCCCTCCACACAACTGGTGAGCTGTGTTGGCTCTGGAAGTGCACCCAAGGAGGCCTGCCTCAACACATCCGCTCTTTACAACCCAAATTCCCTTATGCCACATGTTATCCTCTTATCATTTGACTTACCTAAAACCCACACACTTGTGGACTCTGGGTCCATGCATTGCTTTGTAGATGTACAATTCATGCACAAAAATAATATTACCTCACTTACTCCATTCCTCCGATTACACTCTGGCTCTTTGATGGTACATCAAACTTTGCAATCACTCAAGCCATTGATTTATCAGTGAAATTCCCTGCATCCAGTGATGTCACCTCTATGACCCGTCTACCTTGCTCTGTTAGACTCTGAATGCTCAGTTGTCCTTGGACATAACTGGCTCACCTGCTACAATCCATTGATTAACTGGGTACTGAGCAGTTTAACTTTCCAGACTCCTGCAGAAAGCTTGCTAGCACCCCCATTGACTCCCTCTCTGGTTCTGTCCAGTAATCCTGTCTCCAGCCTCCTCGGACAATCTGACCCCAGCCTTGCGCCATCTGTTGACACTCTGGTTTGCACCCCTCCACACATCTCTCTGATAAATGCAGCCACATTCATGCATGTGTGCAAATTAGAGGGATCCACCAAGTACCAACTTCAGCTGTGTCCCTCTAACTCAGCAAAGGCTTGCTCTTCCTCCACCTCTGCTCCACTGGACTTGGACATTGTCTCTCCAGAGTATCGCAATTATGCAGACATGTTCAGCAAGGCAAAGGCCTCTGAACTTCCCCCACATCACAACTATGACTTGAAGATCGACCTTGAAGAAGGTACCTCTCCACCTTTGGGAACTCTCTACTCACTGTCTTCAGTTGAGCTCTCCACTCTCCAGACCTTCATCGATGAGAAACTAAATACAGGTCTTATCTGTCCTACTGCTTCCTCCCACACTGCTCCAGTCCTCTTCATAAAGAAGAAGGATGGCTCACTCTGCCTCTGCATTGACTTCTGAGGCCTAAACAAAATTACAAAGAAGGATCACTATCCACTCCCCTGTATTTCTGACCTACTAGACTCCCCTAGCCATGCTAAGATCTACTCAAAGATCAACCTCCGGCACGCATACCATCTAGTCTGGATTGCTCCGGGCAATGAGTGGAAGACTGCCTTCCATATGCACTATGGGTCTTATGAGTGGTTAGTAATGCCCTTTGGCCTCACTAATGCCCCTGCAGCATTCCAGCAGTTTGTCAACACTATCTTTGCTGACATGCTGGATGTCTGCATTGTTGTGTAGCTCAACAACATCCTCATTTACTCCAAGGATATGGAGTCCCACCAGCAGCATGTCCAGAAAGTACTCTGCCACCTCTGGCTACATGGCCTCTTTGCCAAACCGGAGAAATGTGAGTTCCACTCAGACTTGGTAGAGTACCTTGGCTATCGCCTCTCTCCAGATGGTTTGACTATGTCTCTGGACAAGATCCAAACCATCTCTGACTGGCCTGAACCTTGAAAGGTAAAGGACATCCAGTCCTTCCTAGGCTTTGCCAAATTCTACCACCAGTTTATCTTCAACTACTCAGACATTGTGGTCCCCCTCACCCAGCTCACCTGGAAGGATGCTCCTTGGAATTTCTCTGAGGACTGTTGACGTTCTTTCAATGCTCTCAAGCACACCTTCACTACTGCACTTATCCTCACCCACTTCATTCCAGATGCCCCTATCATTGTGGAGACTGATGCCTGTGACTACACTGTCGCTGGCATCTTGTCTATTACTTGCACCAACGGAGAGATTTGTCTAGTTGCCTACTACTCCCAGACCTTGACTGCTCCGAAGTTAAACTACGACACCCATGATAAGGAATTGCTTGCTATCTTAAAAGCATTCCGGAACTGGCACCATTACCTTGAAGCTTCTGCCTCCCCTATTGACATCATCATGGACCACAAAAACCTTGAGTATTTCTCCACCTCAAAAGTACTTTCCTGCCAGCAAGCCTGGTGGTCTGAATTTCTCTTCCAATTTAATCTTGTCATTCGTTTCCACACCGGAAAACTCGGTGCCAAGCCAGACTCCCACTATATGATGGGATATCTACCTCAAAGAGGGGGATAGTGACTATGCCCAGGTTAATCCCCAAAATCTTAGGCCAGTGTTCACTCAAGAACAGCTCTCTAATTCTCTTTGTGCTACTTACCTAGAATTTCCGGTTCTCCGTGCAGTCACAATCATGGACGTGGAAACACTCCATAGCAACATCCTCTCTGCACTACCATCTGATCCCATTGCTCAGGTCCACCTCGCAGATCCACTGGACTCTCATTGGTCCACCAATGAGGCTGGT
>Ga0307518_10002068_pt1 | contig 14751 bp, 9 predicted proteins | sample 25_EM_MG_FD_203889 | JGI IMG/M metagenome (GOLD analysis project Ga0307518, IMG submission 203889) | Populus trichocarpa ectomycorrhiza microbial communities from riparian zone in the Pacific Northwest, United States - 25_EM | ecosystem: Host-associated > Plants > Roots > Unclassified | place...
TTGGCCGGGCCGCAGAGCCGTTCCGATGGCGGGTCACCGTTCACGACGATCAGGACGGATTCCAACATCGGGATGTTGTCGATATCGGTGTACGGGCGATAGGCGATCGTCGAGCGGCACGTTCCCGGCCCGTAGTCGTCGGCGGCCGTCCGGATCTCCCGCCCGGCCTCGGTGCTGTACGCGCCGTCCTCGTCGTCGAGGGGATGTCCCCGGTCGAAGATCACCCGGACCCGGACGGCGGGCCCCTCGAAGTTGCAGCTCCACCGGCCGAAGTACGGCTGCGGCGGGCCGGGCACCTCGGGAGCCGCGGGATCGAGCAGGGCGCACGCGTCCACTTCGGCGAGCGAGCGGGCGGGGAACTTCCCTTTCCGCAGCGGGGTTCCGTCGCGGGACAACGCCTTCGTCGCCGCGTCGGTGGCGATGTCGGCGATCGCGCACAGGTCCACCGGGGCGCCGGGGTCGTCGCCCGCGGTGACCGCGACGAGGTATCCCTCGGGGACGAGGATCAGCCGGGCGCATTTGTCGTCCTGGAGCGGCCCGCCGACGACGTCGAAGTCCCCGACGCGTTTCAGTTCGCCTTCCGGCGGATTCCCGGGATGGTTCTTCAGCTCCACTTTGACGTCGGTGAAGGTCCCGTCGCCGCGGTGGAGGAGGACGTCGCACCGGTTGAAGTTGCCGTAATCGGGTTCGAGCTCGGTGCGTCCGTACGAGCGGAGCGCGGCCGTGTCGGTCAACCGGCAGGGATCGAGGGCACGCGCGTCGAAGGGTGCGGTCGTCGCCGGCGTGCCCGCCGAGAGCATGCCGACCGCGACGGCCGCGATGCCCGCCGCCACGCCGATCGGGCGCCGGAACCGGTGGACCCGGCCTCGTCGCGCGGGTGCCACCTCGCCCGGGCACGCCGCCAGGGCCGCGGCCGCTTCGGCGGCGGACGGGCGGAGTGCCGGGTCCGGATCCAGCATCCGCGCGAGCGGATCGGCCAGTGCGCGCGCGGCGCGGGACACCGGGATGTCGCCGTCCGCGGCACGCCGGACCCTGGCGAGCGGGGTCTCCCCGGCGAACATCGGCGAACCCTCGAGGGCGGCGTAGAGCGTCGCGCCGAGGGAGAACACGTCCGAGGCCTCGGTGGGCGGGTCACCGCGCGCGACCTCGGGAGCGAGATAGCCGGGGGTGCCCGCGTACAGCGCCGCGTCGGTCAGGGTCTCGTCCGCCGCGACGGACCGGGAGATGCCGAAATCGGTCAGTTTCACCCGCCCGTCCTCGCCGATCAGGACGTTGCCGGGTTTGAGGTCGCGATGGAGGATCTTCCGCTCGTGGACGGCGGCGAGCGCCGACGCGAGCTGGACACCGATCTCCGCGACTTTCGCTTCGGGCAGCGCGCGTTCGCTCAAAACGGCGGCGAGGGTCCGCGAAGGGACGTACTCCTGGATCAGCCACAGCTCGTCGTCATCACTGACGATTTCGTGGTAGACGACGACATTCGGATGATCGACCGAGGCGGCCAAGCGGGCCTCGCGGCGCAGTTTGCGGCCGGCTCCGGTGGCGCTCATCTTCGCCTGTTTCGCCGCGACCGTCCGCCCGGTCCGCTCGTCGATCGCGCGCCAGACCACGCCTTCCCCGCCGGCGCCGACGCGCTCGACCAGCCGGTAGCGATCCGCGATCCGGCGGCCCGCCGGTTCACGGTCTCGGCGCGAGAACGTCATGTCGGACCATCCGTGGTCGTGAGCCGGAGAAGTACCCGTAAGGGCACTGAGCGTAGCGTGGCCGGGCTCCGTCCCAGTAGGTGACGGGGTTTCGGCTCGGGAACCCTCCCGAATCACTCGGCTACGGTCCGTGCCGTGAAAAAGGGCACTCGGGGGAGCACGGCTTGGCGGGCCCGGCTGCCGGTCGTGACGATCGTCGTGGTCTCGGTGGCGGTTTTGACGACCGCGGTCACCGGCGCGGCGAAACCGCCGCCGGGGATCCAGGAGATCCCCGGCGGCCACTGGGTCTACAACTCCCTGCTCCAAGCGGCTTTCCACATCGACGGCGGTACGGCGGGGATCGACGCGCAGGTCGCGGTGCCCGGTGACCGGGGAAGCCAGGTCGTGCAGGGGGACACCAGCGGCTACGTCGTGGGCGGCACCCGGATCACCCCGTTCGGCAAGTCGGATCTGACCGCCGGGCCGCCGGGAGTACCGCCCTCGGGCGAGGTCCCGGCCGGTGTGGAGACCGCGGGCGGCCCGTATCTGGTGTACCGGCAGGCCGGTCAGATCATCCGGCTCGGTGATCCGCCCGCGCCGATCTCGGCCGGCGGACCGGTCGGCGACCCGGTCGCCACCGCCGAGGGGACGCTGTGGCTGCCGCGTATCGCGTCGGGCCTGCTCTGCCGGCTGGACCGCGGCACCGAGAAGGTGTCCTGCCCTGTCTCGCTCCCCGCCGGCCACTTCGGTGCGCTGACCTTGGTGGGGGACAAGCTGTATTTCGTCGACACCTCCGAAGGCGTCGTGCGTGCCGTCGAATCCGGTGGTCTCGGCGTTCCGGTGCCGATGGGGCTCGGCGCGGGCGCCGACCTCCGGACGGCGGCCAACGACGTCGCCGGTCGTGTGGCCGTGCTCGACCCGGCGCGGAGCCTGCTGCATCTGGTCGACCCCGCTCCCGGGCCGCGGCGGCCGATCACGGTGCCTCTGCCGCCCGGGCAATACGACGCACCGGTCGCGGCGGGCTCGGTGGTCGTCGTGGTCAACCGCACGTCGGGCCGGTTGTTCACCTTCGACGCCGACGGCAAGCAGACCGACGACAAGCCGCTCCCGTCCGACGGCGGCCCGGCACGGGTCGTCCGCGGCGAGGACGCGCACGTCTACGTCGACGGCGGCCAGGGCGCCCACGTCCTCGTCGTCGCCAAGGACGGCAAGATCACCGACGTTCCCGTGGTCCCGCCCACGGAGAAGAAGGACCAACCGGCCCCGGCACAGCCCGCCCCGGGACAGGGGCCGGTGGCCCCGCCCGCCGAGCGACGTGGCCAGGACGGGCGTCCCGGCCAGGACACCGGCACCGACCGGCCCGGTCCCGCGAAGCCGAACCCGCCGGTCACCCCGCCCGCCGTCCCGGCCAGTCCGCCGGGCGCGCCGCCCGGGGTGTCGGCGACGGGTGAGTCGGGCGCGGTCACGGTCGCGTGGTCGGCCGCCGCCGCCAACCGGGCCGACGTGACGTCGTACCGGATCAGCTGGGCGGGTGGTTCCCGGACGGTGGAGGGCGGCACCCGGCGGATCAGGATCACCGGACTGACGAACGGGACCCGCTACACGTTCACCGTCGTCGCGATCAACAAGGCGGGCACCGGGCCGGGTGCTTCGGCGTCGGCGACCCCGGCGGCGGCCGCGGCCGCACCGGCGCTGACCGTGAGCCGGCGTGACGGGACCGCGGCGCTCTCCTGGACGAGACCGGATCTGGGCGGCGGGGAACTGGTGCACTATGTCGTCACCGGTACCGGTTTCGCGCAGCAGACGGTCGCGGGCACCTCCGCGAGCTATTCCGGGCTGACCGCGGGGAATTCCTACACCTTCACCGTTCGCGCGGTGACCAGGACGCCCGACGGGCAGACGCGCGAAGGCCAGGCGGCGAGCCGGACGATCACCGTTCCCGCGCCGACGATCACCATCAGCCGCGGCCGTGACACCTCCAGCGAGAACTGTCACGAGCCGGACTGCGCCGAAGTGAACGTGACGATGAAGGGTTTCGCGCCGAACACGCGGTACGCGATCCGGCTCAGCTCGTCGAGCACTACCAACGTGCGGACCGAATCCACCACGACCGGCGCCGACGGTTCGGCGACCTACAACGAACTCAACTACGACGTGCCCGGCCAGACCATCTGGGTCAGCGTCGAGACCCCGGACGGCCGAATCTCCTCCAACAGGATCAGGTGGACCTAGCTCGATGACCTCGTTTCCCCCGCCCGGTGCGGTCTACAAACTCATCGCGGAGAACGTCCGCAGTGTGCTGCGCGGCAAGGAAAAGCTCGTCCGGCACGCGGTCACCGCGTTGTTCGCCGAGGGGCATCTGCTCGTGGAGGACGTTCCCGGTGTCGGCAAGACAACCTTGGCCCGCTGCCTGGCCAGGAGCGTCGGCGGATCGTGGAACCGCATCCAGTTCACCCCCGACCTGTTGCCCGGCGACATCACCGGTGTCCCCGTCTACCACCAGAAGGAAGAACGCTTCGAGTTCCACCCCGGCGGGGTGTTCGCGAACGTGGTCGTGGCGGACGAAATCAACCGTGGCACGCCGAAAACGCAATCGGCCCTGCTCGAAGTGATGGCCGAGCGGACCGTCACCGTCGACGCCGTCCGGCACGAGGTTCCGCGGCCGTTCCTGGTCGTCGCGACCCAGAACCCGATCGAGATGGCCGGGACCTACCGGTTGCCCGAAGCGCAGCTGGACCGGTTCCTGATGCGGCTGGACGTCGGCTACCCGGACCTCGCCTCGGAGGTCGAGGTGATCATGGGCGACTGCACCGGTTTCGGTCCGGACGACCTGGCCCCCGTGGTGGACATCGAGACGGTGCGTCGGGCGATCGGGCAGGTCCGGGCCGTCCACGTCGCACCCGCTCTCTGCGAGTACGCCGCCCGGCTCGCCGGCGCGACCCGTGCGCACGCCGACCTGCGGTACGGGGCCAGCCCGCGGGGCAGTATCGCGCTGATCCGCGCCGGGCAGGCCTACGCCGCGACCGACGGGCGGACGTACGTCACCGTGGACGACGTCAAGGACATCGCGCAGGCCGTTCTCGCGCACCGGCTGATCCTGACCTCCGACGCCGAGCTGAACGGCCTCGATCCAGCCGGAGTGGTGGCGGAGGTTCTCAAGGCGACACCCGCCCCGGTGAGCGTGGGGCCGCGGGCCTGATGATCCGGCTGACCAGACGCGGTGCCGGCGTTCTCGCCGCGACCGTGGGGCTGTTCGTCCTCGGCCACTGGGCCGGCTACCCGTTCTTCCTCGCGATCGCGGGGGCCGGGGCGGGCGCGCTGATCGTGGCGATCGTCGCGACCGGACGGCGGCCCCGTGTCGTGGTGTCCCGCGAGCTCGGCCGGGACCGGGTGGAACGGGGCAGGCCCGCGGCCGCCTCGCTCCGGGTGCGCAACCCGGCCAGGCGGCGGCATGGCGCCTTCACCGCGGGGGACCGGGTCGGTGTCGCGACGCGGAAGGTCGACATCCGCGCGCTGGGCCCCCACGCGGAAACCGTGCACAACTACGAACTTCCCACCGAACGGCGTGGACGGCACCAGGTCGGTCCGCTGGTCCTCGAGCGGGCGGACCCGTTCGGGCTCGGGTACCGGCGGCTGACCATGGGCGAGACCGCGACGTTGTGGGTCCATCCGCGGGTGCGCGCGATGTCCCCGCCCGGCGGCGGGCGGCCGCGGCACCACCACGAGGGCGCCGTCGTGGACGAACGGCTGCGTGGTTCCGACGATCTGCGTGAGGTCCGCGAATACGTGCACGGCGACGAGATCAGGCATCTGCACTGGAAGGCGACGGCGAGGACCGGCAGCCTGATGGTGCGCGACTACGTCGATCCCCACCAGCCCAGGTTCACCGTGCTGCTGGACTCGCGGTTGCGCGGCCCCCGGCTGGAAGACGCCGTCGACACGGCCGCGTCGCTGGCCGGTTCGGCGGCCCGCGCGGACCGGCCGACGCGGCTGGTCTCCTCCGGCGGTCTCGACGTGGACACCCGAGGCGGGCCACAGGCGGTGCGTCCGCTGCTGGACGCCTTGTGCCTGCTCGAGCCGTCGTCCGGTCCGGCGCTGGTCCCGGTGGGGCTTAGCCGCGCCGGGATCGGCGGGCTGGCCGTGGTGACCGCCGGTGGCACTCCGGCCGATCGGGCCGCGGTGGCCGCTCTGCGTGACCGGTATTCGCCGTTGATCGTCTTCGTGCTCGGCGACGCCGAGACGTTCGAAGGGATCCCCGGCGCGGTGGTCCTTCCGGTCTCCGACGCCGCCGACGCGGCCCGACGATGGAACGCGCTCGGCTTATGAATCCACAGTGGACACAACGGCCCGTGGCCGCCCTGCTGCTGCTCGCCACCGGACTTCCCGGCCTGCTCTTCGCGCCGGTGTTCGGCATGGGCACGCTGCTGCTTCCGCTCGTCACGGTCCTTCTGGTCTGCTTCGCCGTCAACGAGGTCTGTCTGCGGATGGCCGCGTTGCGTCCGTGGCGGCCGGTCCTCATGCTCGTGCTGGGCCTGCTCGCGTTGGGGGAGCTCGAATTCGGGCCGGGTCTGCCGGACGCGGCGATGCTGCGCGGGCTGCTCGACGGGGTCACCCGCTCCTGGCAGCTCACGCTCCAGTCGACGTGGCCCGCGCGGGCGGACGCGGAGCTGTTCCTGTTCGTCCCGCTCGCGGTGCTGTTCGCCGCGGTCCTCGCGGTCGAACTGTCGCGCCTGCCCGCGGTGGCGCTGCTGCCGGGGCTGGCCGTCGCCGGGTTGAGCCAGGCCTACGTGGCGCTGTCCGGGCCGGTGGCCACCGCCGCCGGGCTGGCCTACGTCGTCCTCGCCGGAGCGCTGTTCGTCGTGACCCGGCGGCGGGAGAGCAGGCTCGTCTTCCTGCTGCCCGCCGTGGTGCTCGCGGTGGCGGTCTCGGCCGGGGTCACCGCGTTCGACCAGGGAGTCCGGCCGTCGCTGGCGCTCGACCACGCCGCCGCCCCGGTGCCGCCGCTGCGGATCGACAACCCGCTCGACGAGGTCGCGGACCGGCTGACCCGCCCGGGCGAACCGGTGTTCGGCTACACCGGGACGGGCGGGACCGACCGCTGGCGGATCGCCGTCCTCACCGATTTCGACGGGGTCAGCTGGCGGGCGGACGGCGACTATCTCCGGCTCGGCGCGACGCTCGGGACGGCCACCCGGCACGCGCGGATCACGGTCCCGGCTGGCGGCGGCCCCTGGCTGCCGAGCCAGCCGCTCCTGGCCACGGTCACCGGTGCCGACCCGCTGGTCGACCCCGCCACGGGCACGCTCCTGCTGCCGGGACGGCGGGGACCGGTGGAGTACGAGCTCGGCTGGCGTGAACCGGCGGTGGCGCCGGATACGTTGCTGGACGCGGGAATCGACGCGTCGGCGGTGTCGGGCGGGGTCGGGCAGGTGCCGCCCGGCGTCGCCGAACTGGCGCGGACCGCCACCGGTGGGCTGCGCCCGTCGTTCCGGGCCGCGCTGGTCTTGGAGCGGTATCTCGCCGAGCACTACCGGCAGGCGACCGGTCCGGTACTGCCGACCGGAAGCGGCTGGGCACAGCTGAACAGCTTCTTGTTCACCACGCGCGCGGGGACCAGCGAACAGTTCGCCACCGCCTATGTGGCGCTGGCGAGGCTGACCGGCATTCCAGCCCGCGTCGCGGTGGGCTTCCGTGCCCCGCCAGGCGGTCCCGGCCCGGTGACAGTCCACAATGGAGACTCGTTCGCCTGGCCGGAGGTGGCCGTCGCCGGCGTCGGCTGGGTTCCGCTCGATCCGACCGGTGGCGCGTCCCGTGGCACCGCCGCGGCGGCCGGTGCGCTGGCGCGGGTCACCGGCCAGGCGCGCGAGGCCCTCCCGCCGACGCAGCGGTTACGCGATCCGGAAGTCCCCTCGGACGAGGGTGCCCCCACCGGGCCGTCCGAGCCCGATACGCCGTGGCTCGGCACTGTGCTCGGCTGGCTCGGTATCGGTGTGGCTTCTGTGCTTCTCCTCGTCCTCGTGGCGATACCGGGGCGGCGTGCCATCCGGACGGCTCGACGGCGCCGCCGCACCGGTTCGGCGGCGGTCGTCGCGGCCTGGCTGGAGACGAGGGACGTCCTGCGCGCGCACGACATCGTCGTGACCCGCGGTGCCACGGCCCGTGAACTCGCCCGCGAGCTTCCGTCCACAGTGGACAACTCGGTCGCGGAAGGCCTGGAATGGCTCGCTCGTCTGGTTGACATCACGCTGTGGTCCCCGTACGGCGCCGACGACCGGACGGCCGCGCAGGCGTGGTCGGCGGTCCGGGCGATCCGGAAGGGACTCACGAAGGTCTCGTTCCCGGCCCGGTTCCGGGCCGCGTTCGACCTCGGCAGCCTGCGGGAACCGGGAATCGTGACCGAATGACCGGAGATCTGTTCGGCGCACCCCTCGGCATCGGGCCGATCGCGACCGTCTATCCCGCCACTTACGCGGGTGTCCCGGTCGCGATGAAGGTCTTCCCGGCGCGGCTCGATCGAGCGACCTTGTCGGCGGTGGAACGCGATCGCGACCGGTTGCGGGCAGTGGCTTCCGCGCTGCCGGTCGACGGCGTCGACCAACTGCCCGACGGGCGCCATGCGCTCCGGATGGAACGGTGCGCGTATTCCCTCGCCACACTGCTGGAGCAGGTCGGAAGACTTCCCACCGCCGACGCCGTCGTGCTCGGCCATACCGTCGCGACCTGCCTCGCCGCCGCGCACGCCGCCGGCGTCGTGCACGGCGGTGTCCACCCGTCGAACGTGCTGGTCCGCACGAACAACCAACCGGTCCTCGCCGATTTCGGGGTCGCGCTGCGGCAGGCGTTCCCGCGAGATCCGGCGCGGTCGCTCGAATATCTGGCGCCGGAGACCCTGCGCACCGACACGTTCGACGAGCGGACCGATCTGTACGGCCTGGGAGTGGTGCTGCACCTGGCCTTGACCGGCGAGCACCCGCAGCCCGGCAGGCTCGGGGAACCGATGGGCGAGCGGCTGCTGAGACTGCTGCGCACCCCGGTGCCGCCGATCGACCGGCCCGATGTGCCGGTCATCCTGTCGGCGATGGTGAGCAGGCTGCTCGCCCCGGACCCGGCGCACCGCCCGCCGGACGCCGCGTGGGTCGCCGACCGGCTCGCCGAAATGTTCCCCCGCCCCGCGGAACCGGACGATCCTCCGCCGTCGGACGATGACGCCGTCCCGCCCGCACCGGTGGAGACCCGTCGCCCGGCCCGTGCCCGCCTCGGCGTCGTGCTCGGCGCCGCGGCGGCGGTGGCCGTCCTCGGTGCGGTGGCCGCGGTCCTGCTCGGCGACCGGCGGCCGGACGTCGTCACCACGACACCGGCCGCCACGCCGGAACCGGAGCAGGTGGTGGACCTCGAACTGGAACTCGCCGAGCCGACCGACCGGGGGAACCAGGTCATGCTCGCTTGGACCAGCAACTCGGACATCGTCGACTACGCGGTGATCGTCGCCCCCGAGAACGAACCCAACCGGACCGTGCTGGCCGGGCGGGCGCACGCGATCACCATTCCGGTCGATCCCGTGCGCCGCTACTGCTTCGAGGTGCAGGCGACCGACAGCCGGATCATCCACACGAGCCCGCCCAAACCGATCAGGGGAGCCGTATGCCGCCCCTGACCGATCAGGCTGTCGCCGGAGTAGTCCACCGTGGTCGCGGTCGACGGCGGCTGCAGGCCACCGGCCGGTCACGAACGCGCCCGCCTCCTCGAGGGCGAAGTGGCGCGGAGGGTGAGGGCGTCGCCGACGCTCGGCAACGCCGCCATTCGCGGGTTGCCGGAGGTCGTCGGTGGTGCTGGAGAAACACGGTGTCCGCGCGTTGCGAAAGCCACTTTCCCAACCTTCAGTGTTGCGAAAGTGGCTTTCGCAACGTCGGGCCCGACCGTGAAGTGCCCCGCATTCACGAGCGGGCGGGTAGCAGCGTGCGGGGGTTCAGCGCGGCACGGAGCCGCGCGCGCAGTCCGCGCCGGGCCAGGCCGCGCCGGACTTCCCGTACCGCGGCCCAGGCCTGCGGGCCGGAGTGCGGGCCGGTGCCCACGCCGGACCACAGTGCGACGTCCACTGTGGACGCCAGCAGATGCAGTCCGTCTATTGTGGACTTGTCGCCGGTGCCGTGCGCGACGGCCGCCAGGTCGCGGACCGTCATGCCCGCGGTACACGGGACGCGGTGTTCGCGCAGCCGGTCCTTGACCTCCCGGCAGGCACCGAGCACCGCGCCGATGCCGGGCTGACGTCGCCGTCGCCACGCTCGGGCGGCCTTGGCCAGCGGGATCCCGGCGAACCAGGCCACCAGCAGTGCCGCGAGCGCGATCAGGACCGTGCCGAACGGGAACGTCCAGCCGCCGTCTCCGGTTCCGCCTTCGCCGGGCCCGGTATCACTCCCTGGCAATGGCCGTTCCTGGATCTGCTCGGCCGGTGGAAGCTGGGTGCGAGCCTGCGCGGTCACCGCCGCGAGGCTGGTCGCGCCGCCGGTTCCGGTGCGCGCCGCGCCCGTCGGATCCAGCGCGACCCAGCCGACGCCGGAGACCGCGACCTCGGGCCAGGCCACGACATCGCCGTTGTGGACGGTGTAGCCGCCGCCGGCATCCGGTTTGTCCGGGGTCCGGAAGCCGACCACCAGCCGGGCCGGGATCGCGAGCGTCCGCGCGAGGGCGACATACGCGCTCGCGAACTGCTCGCTGGTGCCCAGTTTGGTCTCGAAGAGGAACTTCCGCAGCTGTGGCCAGCTGTGCCCGCTCGGCAGGTCGGTTCCCGTGGCCAGCCGGTAGCGCTCGCGCAAGAAGCGCTCCAGTGCGAGCGCGGTCCGGAAGCTGGGGCGCAGCCCGCCGACGGCTTCCCGGGCCAGCTGGCCGACTTCCGGCGGCACGTCGCCGATGCCCGCGAGACCGCCGGGCGCGGCCGGGTCGAGCGCCGCGTCGAGCAGATCCGCCGGGTGGATCTCCGGTGACCACCAGCTCAGGGTGTACTGCTGCGGGCCGTCACCGGGGCGTGGCAGCCAGAGGGTGCCCTGCGCTTCTTCGACCAGTGGCGCGATCCCGCCGACCGCGGCGGGCCAGGTCTGGCTGGGCAGCCACGGACCGGTCAGGCCGCTCGTGGTGACCGTCGCCGAGCGCCGGTGCGTGGGCACGGCCACCGCCGGACCGGGCGCGAGTTCGGTGCCGAGCCGACGGTAGCGGCTGCCGGGGGTCCAGTTGACGCCGTCGAAGTCGTCGAGCACGACCAGCGGCCAGCGGTCGGTGTCGGTGTCGCCGCGGAAGGAGAACAACGGCGTGCCCGGATGTTCCAGCCGGTAGGCCAGGTCGTCGAGCGGATTCGCGACTCGCGCGTCGAGTTCGGCGACCTGATCCCGCTTCAGCGAGTAGGCCGGGCCCGGTGCGGGTACGAGCAGGTTCGCGATGAGCGCGCCGGCGACGCCGAGTACGAACGCGGGCACGGCCAGCGCGAGCGCGGGCACGTTTCCCCGGTGGCCTTCGGCGTCCGACTGCGGCATCAGGGCGAAGACCCCGCCCGCGACGGCCGCGTACCCGAGTCCGCAGAACAGGGCCGGGAATCCCGACATCGCCTGGAAAAGCTGGCTCACCACCACGACGGTGAAGCTCGGGAGGAGCGCGAGGATCGGCCGCCTCAGCCTCAGCAGTTCCACCCCGATCACCCCGGCCAGCAGCACCAGCAGCGGGACGAACAGCAGCACGGAGGGCTCCGGCCGGGCGGGCCAGGTCGACTGCAGTGCGAGCCGCCAGGATTCGGTGACGCCGTCGGCGAGCGCGGAAAACGTCGCCCCGGTGGGAAAACCGGCGGCTGTCGTCGAATAGAGCACGGTCTCCACGACACCGGCCAGACCGACGATCAGCAGCAGCGACGCCCGGTACGGCAGCAGGGAATCCCAGCGCGAGCACAGCTCGGTGACGCCGAAGACCAGTAACAAGGGGACGCCGAGGGGCGCGAGCAACGCCGCCACCCCGAACACCGGGGCGAAGAACAGTCCCGCGACCATGGCGGCCGCCAGGATCAGCGCGACGGTGAGCCGGTTCATCCGGTCACCTCGTTCCACTTGCGGACCGCGTGCGCGGCGTCGGCGGCGTTGATCACGCGGACACCCGGAACGACGATCGGTTCGGTCGCGGCGAGGTCGACGAGGAACAGCGAGGAATAGCGGGGCCGCAAGGCGGTCAGTCCGTCCAGCCTGCCGGTGGCGACGGCCATCAGGCAGCCGCCCTGGTCGCGCGCGGACGCCAGCTCGCGCGTCACGAGCGCCTCGCCCGTGTCCTGGCCGATCTGGCACAGTTCGTCGAGCAGCAGCCGCGAACCGAGCGGGCCGCCGGCGGTGGCGAGGTCGAGACCGCCGGAGCCGGCGAGGCGGGTGTGGTGCCCGGCCATCGCGGACGCGTGCAGCAGTGACGCGGCGACGTCGACGGCTTCCTCGAATACCTCGGGTGTGAAGGACGAGCGGCGGGTGTCGAGCAGGAGCGTGAACCGGGGCTGCTGCGGATCGGCGTAGTCACGGACCATCATCCGGCCGGTGCGCGCGGTGGCTTTCCAGTGCAGGTGCCGGACTTCGTCGCCCGGCTGATATTCACGGACGTCGCGCAGGTCGAGCGATCCTCGCAGCGAGTCGGTCGTACTGCCTTCGTGGTGATGGCGCGGGTAGCCGCCGGTCAGGGCACGCGCGGGATGGCGGCGCGGATGTACCCAGAGCTCCGCGGTCTCCCCGGCCGTGAGCCGGTTCCTGGCCAGGCCGAACGGGTCGATGCGGTGCAGCGTCAGCGGCCCGACCGGGAGCCTGCCGCGGCGTTCGGTCGGCAGCTCGTAGCGGTAGGTGGCTTCGGCGTCCTGGGCGAGCGAGCGGACGCGGACCGTTTGGACGGCGTCGCCTGCCTTGTCCCTGGCGTCGAATCCTCGCTGGCGGCGCCCGGCGAGGTTGCGGACGGTCAGCTTCGCGAGCGCCGGGCGGCCGCGTTCGACGCGTTCCGGATACACCTCACGGGTGACGCCGACGCGGAGGCCGCGTGCGGTGACGACGACCGCGGCGGCCACCGCGGCCAGCCCGGCCACGCCCAGCACGCGGAACAACGGGTAGCCCGCCCACTCGGCGGCGCCGAGCAGCAGCACCGACACCACGAGCATGACCACGCCGCGGGCGGTCAACCGCATGGTCAGCGGCCCGCGTGGTTCATCGCCGGCGCCGGGACGGACGCCAGCACTTCGGCCACGATGTCCGCGGGGCCGAGCTGGTTGAGCTCGGCCTCCGCGGTGAGCACGAGCCGGTGCGCGAGAACCGGGACGGCGACTTCCTTGATGTCGTCGGGGGTGACGAACTGGCGGCTTCCGGTCGCGGCGATCGCCTGCGCGGCCCCGACGAGCGCGATGCTGCCGCGCGGGCTCGCGCCGAACCGCACGGCGGGATGCACCCGGGTGGCCGCGGCGATCCGGGCCGCGTACTCACAGACGGCCTGATCGAGGTGACCGGCGCGGACCTCGGCGATGGCGTCCAGCAGCATCGGGATGTCGACCACGGCGGGCAGTTCGTCGGCGGAGACGCCGGCGCGGTCGCCCATGATCACCATGACCTCGGACTGGAGATCCGGGTAGCCGACGGAAATCCGCATCATGAACCGGTCGAGCTGGGCCTCGGGCAACCGGTAGGTGCCCTCCATCTCGATCGGATTCTGGGTCGCGACGACGAGGAACGGCCGCGGCACCTCGTGCCCGACGGCGTCGACCGTGACCCGCCGCTCGGACATCACCTCGAGCAACGCGGACTGCGTTTTCGGGGTGCCACGGTTGATTTCGTCGGCGACCACGATGTTCGAGAAGATACCGCCGGGGTGGAAGGCGAACCGCTCGTCCTTCTGGTGGTAGACGGTGACGCCGGTGATGTCGCCGGGAAGCAGGTCCGGGGTGAACTGGATCCGGCTCCAGCTTCCGCCGATACTGCGGGCGAGACAGCGGGCCAAGGTGGTCTTGCCGAGACCGGGGACGTCCTCGATGAGCAGGTGTCCCTCGGCGAAGAGCGCGGCCACGGCGAGCCGGACGATCTCCGGCTTGCCGCGGATCACCCCCTGGACGTTCGCCGCGATCAGCTCGTAGACCTCCCCGGCCCTGGACTTGCCCACCATGCCCCCTGCGAAGTCGATCCCGCTGGACCGTTCGGCCCATCATGCCACCCGCTCAACGTAACCGACCAGGTACAGGAACGGGATACCTCCAGTACATCCGCGGCTTGGCACCCGGCTGAAGACCGCGTCACCGCATTCTCTGCTCGGCGATACCGATCGCCCAGATCGCGAACGAAACGGGAATGTCGCCGCGCTGCGGGTTGGCGCTCACGACCGCATCGCTCCATGATCCGCCGTCCGGAACCGAGATCGCGATCACTGCTTCGTTCGGGCGCCAGTCGGGATCTCGAAATTCAATCACGTGTTCGCCTGAAGTGGCATCGTCGAAATCGATCACTTCGATTTCGCGGCTGTTGAAGACTTCTTTCATCTCGCGTGCCTTTCGATCAGTCCAGGAATCCGGAGAACTCGCCGCTCGCGGAGAACCGGGCGCCTCTGCCGTCGGGGAGACGGATGTCGATGGTTTCCTGAAACACCCCGTTGATCCTGCCGTATCCACGAGAAATGACGGTGTCGGGGTGGGTCAGGATTTCGTCCAGCACGTCCCGGCCCAGCGCGTTCCAAGCGGCCGGATTCTGTTTGCCGGAAGGGATCGGCCATTGCCCGGTGTTCGTTTTGCGTCCCGCATGCTTGGCCAGTGCGTTGCCGGCCATCTCGAACTCGCCCCTCGCGTCCTTGGGATCCGGATTCCGGCCCGAACCGGAAGCGCGGTCCACGTCCAGGGTGGGACAGTTCGCGTTGTGAACGAGGACCGGGGTCCCGCCCGCCTGCACATAGTACGTGTGCAGGCCCTCGACGGTGAGGTTGTGCACCTGCTGCTGCTGTGTCCACTCGTGCACGGCAACGACTTCCAGCAGGCGCCCATCCGGTGTGCGGAGCAGGTTTCCCCGGGCCAGGTCTTCGGCGTCGGTCCAGTGGCCGG
>Ga0307518_10002070_pt1 | contig 14736 bp, 16 predicted proteins | sample 25_EM_MG_FD_203889 | JGI IMG/M metagenome (GOLD analysis project Ga0307518, IMG submission 203889) | Populus trichocarpa ectomycorrhiza microbial communities from riparian zone in the Pacific Northwest, United States - 25_EM | ecosystem: Host-associated > Plants > Roots > Unclassified | place...
ACTGACCAATGTCAGTGGGGCTGTACTTGGAGGCCACCAAACTCCAGCTTCATCAGTATTTAGAGCATCTGGATGTGGTCTCTCAATCAACTTCTTAATTTGGTTTCCAAGGTTTGGGTGGTCTGAGTGGATGGGTAAATGAGCACCACTGAGGATGTGACAGATTTGATTCCCATGTGCAAAGGCCTTTGCAATGTCACGTGATGGGGATTGTTGATTTGAGTGAATACTTTTGGAACGGATGACTGCATTGAAAGACTCAAATGCTTCAGTTGCAAATAAAGCTGCAGGACCAAACCGACGAATATGCTCCACAAGATGAAGAAGTATGTGAAACTTGGATTTGTTGAACCAGCAGGGTGTCCAACATGCTGTATGTGCAAGAAAGTTTTGAATTGCAGCTTCAAGTAGGGTCTAATAACTTATTAAACATAAACATTAGCAGGATAACAGACTATTTACTCACCAAATGAGCATCAACATCTTCAATTTCTGGTTGCCAAATGAGAGGAATGATCCTAGACAGAGCTATCCAGGCATTATAGCACTCCTGGGGCACAAGACCATGAAGAACAAAAGGTGCCACTTGTGCTATTGTTCGAAAATCACGGCCCACCAATGAACCAGCATACTGGACAAGGGTACAACCAGACAGAGGGGGTATCCCTAGCCCTGTAGTATCAAATGATGAGAGGCGAGCTTCAAGAAGCTCCCGCTTTATTTTGTTCTTGCCAATTTGAATATTCACAGCATCTCTCCAGAAATACTTGACAAATCCCAAGAGCACAGTGTGAAGTACCTCCACTGGTGTATCTGAATGGGGGTCAAGACCTATTACAGTAATTCAAAATATTAAGTATTCTGACTTAAAATCATTTAAGCCATGCATTACCTTTGATACGCCACACAGGACTATAGACATTCCCAGGAAGCCCTTGGATAAACTCATCCAGAGCTTGCTGTTTAGAATTTCCTCCGTGCTTTTTTTTGTAGGATGCTGCCATTTCCTCCAGAAAATACTCCAAATATGTATCTTTCAACCCAGTTGCTGTCTTTTTATCCTTGATTTTGCTCTGATTTCCAATTGAGGATGCCATGGTGAACATGGATTTGAGTTCAGTGATTGATTGTTCTCGCCTTCAAGGATCACCAATCTTTAAAATGATGAGTGATGAAGATGAGTGGTATTTATACAAATACCTTGACAAATTGTTTAATGCAGGACACCATACCACTCATTGTCTCCTTTTTTTTCCCCTTTCTAATATGAACTGCCTCCTCCCCCTCACTTCTAATAGACCCTTGTCCATCACTTTGCACCCCATCACTTTGCTCATATGCCTGATTATCTTCATTATTGGTTGTGGCCTGAGCATCATGTCCCTTGACATTACAAACATGACAAAAAAACTTTCCCATTGACCCCACATGGCAGGAAAGCTCACTTTGCATTGGATTATCCCCAATAGAGCTAAAACTGAGGGAATCACCAAGACTTTTTCTTTATGGACACAATCCCATGCCCATATACCTGTCTCCTGTGCAGTTCTAGAACATAATTGTAAGGAAAAAAAAAGTTGAATAGTATAAGTATAATATAACTTACTCAAGCTGATTTACAAAACCATCCAACATCTCAAGTGGTGGGGCAGTATTAGATGTGCACAGAAAATGCACATTGTACTCCTGATGCACTGCAGCATGTGGTAGTCCAGCAGGGGTAAACAAAAAGGAATTGTGCTTGTTCCATCGCTTTGATAGATTTCCTGATGTGTCATCACAGTACAGCCAGATTGGAAAGCTATAGACACAAGCCCCTTTTGCACGAACACACCAAGGATTTCCTTCATGTGGATTGGTAAGTGACCATGGTTCCAGTGGGAGACCAACTTGACAGCCTCTTTTAATCCCTAGAATATCTATAAGTATAAAAATTGATGAATAAAATAAAAACATACCTATAATATTGTGTGCAGGAGGGAGCATAGATGTAGATTGTCTAATGCCCCAGTTCTTGAATGATACAAGCAAGTCTCTTTGTGAAATCTCAATTTCATTATACCCCTCAACTATCCAGCCACTTCCCATATCATTGGCAGCAGCTTGAAGAGGCCAGGCCTTGGCAAAAAAGAGTCCTCCACGCTGAAACCACCTGATAGGCATGCAAGCCTGACCACTAGACAAAAGAGTTGGTTCAAAAATGAAAAAGTCTTGATTCTGAAGGCGAATCATAGGGGTCAACTGTGTGGGATCCATTTCCTTTAACCATCTCCTTGCTTGAAATGCCTCACTTAATTGTTTCCCTAAGTCCTCTGGATAGAAATGCAACTGTGGTCGCACATGTGGATTAGCCATTTCCTAAATGACATTAATTAGGGTTGTCCATAACACAAAAATGAGACACTCACCTGATGAATGATATCAGAAAATGAATTCATGTAATATTTGTGCTCAAAAGCACCAGTAAAAGGCAGTGTTTCAATGCCACAAATCTTCTGAAGACCATCCTCCAGAGTCTTCAATGTTTTGACAGAAGGAACATCCTGCACTCCATTGACATGCAGTATCCAAGTCAAAAGGTCTACTTGACGCTGTGAAAATACAGATTGAGGCAGATGCATCAAGATATCAATTGTGCAAGCCTGTGATATTGTTAGCTGTGTGTGCTGTGGCCACATATAATGGGTAGCTCACCAATTTATTTGGCCATGGGAACCATTCATTATCTTGAGGAGTGGCCATTGATCCATCAGACTTCATCCCAGAGTTCCTTTCTGAAGGTACCAAATCAACTGTCCTTGACTTGGAATTAGAGTTAGCAATAAACATACCATTACCAGGCTCAATAGATATATCCTCCACTCTGTATTCACTTCTTTCATCTTCTTCCTGACTCCCAGTTTCCTCATCATCTGATAACCTGTCCTCATCCAGAATACTAGAAAGAGTTGCTGTGATCTGTGTCCGGGTTTTCTCAATAAAAGATTGCTGAAGTTCTGCTTCACTAGGATCTGCAGAATATGACCCAAAATCCTCCTCAGCAGGATGGGAGTAATCCACTGCAGCATCAGAAAACTCTTCAAGAATGAGCCCAATACCATGCATTGATTGATCATGAGCACTGGGGAACCCCTTTCTATCTCCTGACTCATTGTCTCCTTCATTAAAACCTCTTCCATGATTAGCACAGTAATATTGAAGAGAGCATAAGTGTTTATCTGTTTTTTCATGCCTTTGTGCATGATCCCTTGAGTGGACTTTATTGTCTCGACATGCCAAACATGTCCAGCCATTTTTACCCATAGGCTTCCACCCTTCATTGCATTCAGCACAAAGTTGCAAAAATAATCTAGTTGAATCATACATTTTGCTGACTCTGCACTTGGAAATAAGTGACCAGCCATTTGCCTATACATGCATTATCACTAGATAGTTAGGATGACATCACAAGAACAAAACATACCTGAAATATTACACAAGTAAGTGATTGATGTAGAATCCAAAGGATAAGACAGTGTTGAAGAATTTCTACAGCACAGGCACATTTGATAGAAAACAGCAATTACAGTGAGTTATAACAGCATCATATTAGCTTGAAGAATTTGTGTCCAATGGACATATGTTTACTTACTTATCCAACGAATCACTGCAATAACAAGAGCTACAGTACACCAGTGCTAATAGATTGGCTTATGGAAAAGCCAGAGTATGTGTAACTGGCCTGAATGACATTCTGCATGGTGATCCTCAATCTATATTATCACTTACCTACGTCCGTTAAAAATTGAATCACAGTGACAAATAGTAGCGCACTAATCAAACCAATCAGTGTATCTGAAAGGGCGGACCGACCTCCTGAACGATATATGCCTCACCTGCGTCCAATGGATCGTGAAAACGAGGATTAAATATCTAACCGGCAGGGTGCCAACTGGAAGGCATGCCGTTTGCCTGAATAATGCACTCATTAGCTCTGATGGACATTTGATGAATAGGATATGGGCTCACTTACCTAGGCACAAAAATCAACAGCAATACTGAGCACTGCAAGATGCTGTGGTGTAGCCGATCGGCTCACAGATTGGCCAGGAGGTACCACGTCACTGGTGTAAATAGCATATTCAGCATGTCCAATGCATGCTCGATTGGAAGAGTGTGGGTTCACTTACCGATGTCCGATGAATAACAGGGATGACCACATGTAACTGCCTGGAAGGATGTTCTTGTGATAGTAAATGGAGGTCCCACGGATTCGAATGAGGGTTGGGTGCTGCTTTGCTGAGAGGGCCGAACAGCATGAACGTATGAATAACCTGAGTAAAGGCACAGGATGGGACGTAGTGTTCAAACCAGAGTCGAGGATGACAGTGGAGTGGACGAAGCGAGGTTGTACAGGAATCAAACCTAGGATGAAACTACCCTTATCCGTTGGATATTTTATCAGCTGTAATTCGAAACAAACAAGCACTGCCCTTCACTACAAATTTACCGTCGTTGTACTTCTACAGCTCCCAGCAACCCAGTAAGTATTTCATTGATTATTTCATGTGGTATATGGCTTTGATATCACGCTTAAAAAGGGTGGGGTTAACCTCAGGACAACCACTTTTCCTTGCCGTGTAAGCATGTGGATGATCCTGGGGTGGGTTGTTGCCTCGGAGACAACCCTTTCACAATGAGCATAGAATCAGAGAATAGTTTAGGCGCGACGTGGTGATATTTGCAAGTTCTTCTGATGAACTATATGAAGCACTATGTCACACTTGAATGCTGAACACACCAAGTCGCTCAAGTGAAATTACCCTCGTATTAATTATTCAGAGCTAACAACAGAAGATGAAATGTAGAGACTTATTCCGAATCTATGGGCAACACCGTATCTTCTTCAAAAAGGGCCCAATCATTACTCGCAAACTTTGCTGAATTGTGACATGGATACCGCCTGTTGCGTCTGGTCCAGCAAGGTTGCCACTTGTGCCAGCTGTCCGGTGGCAGGGCTGATTGTGGTTTCTCTTTGGCATAGGTGACGAGTACTTGATCGTCCTTATTCAGTATACCTGATTCCCACCCTCCCTCTGAGGTTGCGGCATCGCAACACTTCATCATCCAGTTGTTGATCCCTTCTACCCATGCTGTATCCTCGGAAGGGCACCAGCCATCGGCGTCGATGGCAGTGTCGAGAGAGCCTGAGTTAGAAGTGGATGCAACATCGTGAAGCTGTCGTCCTACATTGGACTTCTTTGAAGGGGTGGATTGGCGTTCGTCGCTGTCGGCATCGCTCTCCTCCTCTTCACTCTTCTCCTCTGACTCCTCTTGTCCCTCCTCTGCATGGTCTTGGTCTTGGTCTTGGTCATCGTTGTCTGTGTCATTGGAGGGACCAGAGCGAGGACGGGAGCGAGCAACAAAGTCATCCGGTATCACTAACTCAGTCCAATGGCTGTACAGTTTCATGACTCTTTCAAGCCTTGAATTCGCTTGTGAGATACGCTTGTGGGATGCAATTTGTTTGAGAACCTGTGGAAACTTGAAAATTCCATCGGATGCTCTGGCAAGTAGTTTTGGCCCAGCGTTAAAGATGACAAATTGTGGCTGGACGTGGCTCTCGAGGGGGCCGAGCGTGGCAAAAGGGTAGTGATGGGTGGAGTGCTCCGCAAGGTTGTTTGCATCCTTGAAGTGACAGATGGATGCCTTTAACTCGGGCATAGGCAGAAGATGATAGTTGTAAATGGTACCACGTTTGAATAACTATAAAAAAATGTGTCAATAGGTGAACGTAAACGCCATGTGACCCAGTGCAAAGGACACACCTTGTTCACATTAATTTGAGAATGACCCACAAGGGCTTTCGTTATCGTAGCTTTTTCAAGCTTTTTCAAGTCCGAATCCTCCGGTATGAGCTTGAACATCTTTTTATCAAAAAGGAAGTGCTAATCTGATCTCACTAGTGTTGGATGAGCGTGGGGATAGAACATAAGTTGATTACTTTCTAGTGTTACTCATGATGAATCAAGTTGTGGGTCGAATCAAGGTTGAGGTTCCTGGGTAGACCCCATGTGTACTCCAATTTCATGAGCTAAAAATGGATCAGGACAGGACGTGACAGTGTGAAAGTGGCTCACCTCAGAAGACCGCATCGAACCGGGTATCAAGTGGCATACGTTGACCGCGTCAGCCAAGTTCGTGAGTAAACATCGACCTTTATGCGGGTCAGCTTCGCAAGCCCTGGCCCTCTGCCTTGTGTCCACTGAAGACACCCACTTCTTGCGTTTTTCTGGTGTCACATTGTTCTTGGAGGATTGCTGCTCATTGCGCTCTGCGTTCGGATCATAACTTGGGGACTCGTTGGGAGGACTGGAGTCTTCCTGAATGGATGAAAGAGTCAGCGTCTTGCTTTTTCGGCTTGGATTCCTGCGGGGACCAGGTGGGGAAGGCGTTGACATTGTCAGTGATATTGGATGGTGAGGATTGGAGTATCGATTGGGAGACCACTAGCACTGATCACTGAGTACTGAAAATTTAGACCTCACCTTGGCTCCTCTTCCATCCCTGAGTCGTTTTTCAACTAGTCAGCGTCCACCGTGCCAGTTCGAACAATACACGCGACGCCATCACATGACATGTCCACCTAAGCTTATGTGATCAGCTTTCTTTCATATCGTATCCCACCTTAGGCACGGATTTTAGGAGGTTCCCACGGTCTTCAGAAGGGGTTTCTTTGTAGGACGAAACATATCTGAAAGACTCCCTCCCTCGGCACCATTCCCACCAAGTTCCTGATATAGCTGGCGCGCTTTCAGACCCTCTTTGGCCACCCTCCCAGCGGGTTATCACGATCACGCCTGGATCCTCCGTCATCCATCGTGCAAGGGTCGTCAAAGGCTCTTCTGAGGTCACTAACTGTTCTGCTATGTGCGGATTTCAGCGTCACACCTGGCTCTTTACACTTCACCAGAGGAGGCTCTCGGGAGGTTATGTATTTCTAAGTAGCTCGTATTCAATACAGCCCAGAGTGACAATATATGTAACAGGTCTGCTTTAATGACGAGATATAAAACAGAGATGAAGATGTGGCTATTGCTGTTGAAGCAGGTGCACTGGGGTATGAATAATGACAACAGGATGGATCACAGATGGCTTTGTCTGGACACAAATGTCAAAATAAACGGTCACTGTTGAAATGATGATTTTTGGGATATTAGTACCAACAAAGATGGAATGGAGACATGCTCAAATTAGTCCCTTATGTGCGACTGGTGTCTGTGGTATCACCAGCTGGCAGGTCGGATGATTCTGATATGACTTCTAAGTGGGTGACAGTCCCCCCTGCAGAACGTTTGGTACTTTCTTGACTTGGGCCCACCGCCGCAGCGTTGGATGACATCGGGTCGTAAAGGTGGGCGTGTTGATAGGCAGGCGACTCACGGTCACCATTGGGATTGTCATATTCAGTAGCATGTGGGCTGTGGAAAGGGGGAGGTGCGTTGGCGTAGTGCCCACGTCCCATCGCGTTGGGTTGCAGATGTATCGTCAGGTCATTAGCATAACTTGTATACTGACGTGGTGCAAATGGCGGTGGAAGGATGTATTGGGGATGATAGGGGCCATAGCGAACCTCTGCGCCTCTGCCTAAAGGGTCATACCAGCCGGTGTTGATAGTGCCAAGGTGCAATGGAACTCCCTCATGACCAAACCGAGCATCCCCACTATATATTCTACTGGGGAACAATGTCTCTTGATGGCGAGGTAGAGGTCGGTGTGCTTGACCTAGGTGCAGCTCTCTTAGATGTTCGCCCACAGGAGGATCCAGCATCATCACTTCATCCCCAGAGCATACGCCAATGTGACCTTCTTCAGCAGCCAATAGCCTGCTGGAGGCTGGAGACATGGCCACTGTAGGCTCAGCCATGGATGCGTTAAAATCCAAGGGATATACCCTTCGGCGCAGGTTGAATGCTTCCTCTGGGTCAATATTATGGCCTACTCTCCGCACTGCACGTGGTCTCGGTCGCCCGCCCTGGGGGTGAAACTGTGTAGGTAGATCTGCAATTGGGTTAGTCTACGGCGATGACATTGTCTGGTGCGATGACATACATGGCGAAGGGTCATTAAATGCCTTTCTGAGACTTCCTCCACTCTCCATGGTCCTGACAACAGGCAGGGGGGCCATGACTTCAAGCCGTGCTTGCTGAGATGCATGTACTATAATAAGAGTGTTAGTCCCCCGGCAGGCTACAGCGTGTTGCCGTTCCTTACCTGTTTCACATGGAGTAGCCTCCATCACTACAGCACACAAGGGGGATCAGTTATTATTACAAAGTACTATGGGCTTTCTTACATTTTATGTGACGACGATCCTCTGATAATACACCAGGTACTTGAACATCCTGGGCCCGTTCTTGAGTGTGCTGCAACTGTACCACTATGGAGTGTCACCGCTGGACCAGCAGTGATTGAAACTATACCAACTCACATTTGTCGTGTTGTGGTTCTTTGGAGGGTGCACCTCGACCCTCCTGGCTTTCTAGGGTTGATTCACACATCATTGCTGTCACTCAGGCGCATGTCAGGTTGGCAATAATACACATGTAGCAATGACTTACGTGCATCGTCGCGAAGTTTGCTGCGAGGTCCGCAGCCAGGCATGTTGGTTACTTGAGCCTCCTGAGGTTGTGATGATAGAGCGCATTCGGACTGCATTTCTAAGGGCAGGCTATTAGATTGTAAATATGTCGAGACTTATGGTAACCTACCTTTGCAGCATGGCGCTTGGTATTGTGCACCTGGTTCTTTGTTGCCAGCTGGCTCTTGGGCAGCAACAGGCATGCAGGCCGGTTGAGCCTCCTGGGGTTGTGATGATAGAGTGCGCTGGGATTGAATTTCTAAGGACAGGCTATTAGATTGTAAATAGGTTGAGACTTGTGACACTTACCTTCTCTGTGACACGGCACTTGGTACGGCACGCCTGATTCTTGGTTTCCAGCAGGCTCTTGGGCAGGAGTAGGCATGCTCGCTAGTTGACCTTGTTGTGTACTTACGTCTGACATACAAGCGGCAATTACTCACGACTCTGTTCATAGAAAGCCATGTTGGATGGTGGAACCTCCTTGGATTGAGGCGAAAGGGCGCGTTGTGATTGCATTGCTAAGGACAGGCGATCAGATTGTATACATGTCGAGACTTGTGATAACTTACGTTCGTGGTGGCAGGGTGCTTGGTATCGTGTGTCTGGTACTTGATTGCCAGAAGGCTTGTGGGTAAGGGAAGGCGTGCTCGCTAGTCGATCTCCCTGGCGCTGTGGAGGAGACTGCGATTGCCCCGCTGAGGATCATACATTAGGTTGTTGAGTAGAACATACAAGTAAACAATGACTTACATCGCTCATCACAGAGCTCTTTGGTTGGTAATGGATGTTCGATGGGACCTCTGGTCGTTTGAGCGTTCCGCTGTGTGCCAGGTCTGACATCTTGAACAGTGCATCGTGATTCACGATCCTCGGGAGGGGATCCTTCTTCATCAGATGACTCAAAGTTGGGCGGCGAAATGACCCGAAGTCTTTTCTTCTTGACTGATCTCGCCTGTAATGATGGTTTCACTGCCTTGAGATTGGATGGTTGCATTGTATCTAGTGAGGACGCCACCCTTTTTGCTGGACGTGAGGACTGTTGGGACTTTGCTTTGCGTTTGCGGATAGGCGGGTCTTGCTTATCCTCGCAAACAAAAGGCTCAGCGGAGTCATCCACAACCATGAGTTTGCTGCTGACATTTGTTCCTTCAGATGCAGAGGAGTCCCTGACCACAATAACACTAGGAGCCCTTTTGCTTGTGTTCCTTGCAGCCATGGTAAGAACCACCTCTACTTTCTTATGGCCACGCATAGCTTTCGGGATCCCTTTTAGCAGCGATGGGTCCCGTCCTTTGACTATATTATCCACAGATTTTGACATTGCCTTCTGCGACTTGGAACATTGTGCCGCTGGAGCGGGTGATGGTGACAGGCTTGAAAGGTCGTCGTCGTCGCTATCTTGGGCCATCATCTTGTTAGTAGCCTTTCCACCGCCTATCTGCCTCTTAATTCGTGTCATGGCTGGATTAACAAGGCGCACTGGGCCTTCATAGTCAACCTTGCCATTGTAAAAAATTCTCTTCGCCTTTGATGATGCTGAATCGTGTAACGGCGGGGCACCAATGATGACAGGCTTTTTGGAAGCCAGGAGGTCCGCTGGTTGTAGATTAGCTTCTTTGGTCACCATAACACGATAACATTCCCTTACATTTGCTGTTTGGTTCAAACTTAAAATGCAGCCTATGAGGTCCAATATCTCGTAGCGCCGCAATCACCTGCATGCATTCCAGTATAGTAAGGTCCGAGATTCCTTTGGGCTTGGTACATGACAAGCACTCTTGACCAGGAAACAACACTGCATTCGGCCAGTTTACACAGACGAGCGCATGCTGGCTGAGTTTCTGTGGAAGTTGCTTCCAGGGAAACAGTTTCCCAGAGGCCCATGATTGACCGTGGCTCTCTAAAACTTCGTCAGTGCCACATCAGCTGCATAAAGTAATGTAGTGAACCAAGCAGTGAACTGAGAAGCTTCTTCACTAAATTGTGGTCCTCGCGTTCATCGCTCCCATTGTCCGGCACCAAGTCATCGTGATCAGACGTTAAGTCAACAACGCTCTGCCCCCTGTCGGGTTCCTTTCCCTTCCCTTTTCCTTTCCTGTCTGACTTGTCTGTGTGCAACACCTCTGTTACACATGCTAGAGACGACCGGTTACTGACAACAGCGATGAAGTGTGAAAATGGAAAGTAGAACTAAGCGACACTTACTATATGTGAGCCTTGAAGTGGCCTATGATTGCATCGTCGTCAGTACGACAGCGCTCCATGAAAAACTGTGCACGGTCAAATAGCTATGAGTCAATTATAAGGTTAATATGTGTGAACCTACATCCTGTGCGCCAGGTGTAGTGTACACATATCCTAGGGAGGCATCTTGGTTGACGATACTGCCTGCCATTACAAGGGCTGCTTTGATACCGTGCACTTTCGACAGAGCTGTCATCTACATAATAATTAGAAGTGTTCATAGCACTGTAATATAGACGCTTACCGACTGGGTGAATCGCTTGACAGATTTGTGGAACAACTGCTGCCGTTGGGCAACAGTCTTCCCTGTTTCAGTATACTGTGCGCTTTCCTTGTATTTGTTGAGTATCTCTTGCCACGTATCAGGGTATTGCTTTTTGAACAGATTGTAGCACTTTTTGTGGACTGTGACCGCTGTAATTTAATTAGAATAGGGTGATTTGTCCAATGTGCCCTTACATGGTGTACTATCGACAGAGCCAGTGAATTCTCTGGTCTTCCGGAGGCGTGCTAGTTCTTGTTCTGTGTAGTGGGTAAAGTACTTAGAGTAACTGTTCCAGTCGTTCATAGGGTTCAAACGGGTATGTTGCTTGAGGAAGCAATCAATAATCTGCTGAGGTGGCTGTCCAGAACGTGCCGCAAGGTCAGTAAGGTATGCATTAATATGGTCCAGACCCTCCTGTATCATGTCTAGAATGGCCTCCGAGGGTCTTCCTACCATGAAGTTACTGTCATCGAACATCTCATCAGGATCGATGTTGTCACCATTGAAGTGCAGATCCTGAAGTGAAGTGAGCGCGCCGTCACCCTGTGGAGTGGGGCCATTTGAACTGTCGCGTTCAAAACCCAGCTGGTCCAGTTCCAAAGCAGGTGCAAGCCCAGCACTGAAAAGTCTTGAAGGGGCCATGGACTTAGATTCTCGTAAGGTAACCTTGGCTTCAGTCGATGATGACGCTAGTGAAGTGATACAATTCGAAGTGTCAGTATGTGATTTCATCTGTAGAGGAGATTTGGGCAAATCAGACAACCTACCCGCTATGCTAGTGGTTTGGCAAGCTGGCACATTTCCATCAGTAAATAGGTCCTCTGGTGGCAGTTGGACAGCGCTTGCAGCTATACTAGCCGCTTGGATGGTCTGAGTATCGATGGAAGTAGGCAATAGGGTCTCCGGTGGCACATGGACAGTGCCGCATGCGGTGCCTATAATACAGGAAATCAATCCCCCCTGTAAATCCACAAAACGTTGAGATATACCAAGTGTCAATTTGCTTGAGGATATCTCAATCATCCCTGTATCAATGGGACTGCGCTGATCATCACCACATTCAACCGAGAACCTCTGTTCACAACCAAGGGCCTTCCCCTTCGGTGTTGGTGAACATGGAGAGCCTGATTGAAGGCACGCAATCAGAAAACCAGTAATAATGAGTAGGGAAACATAATCATACCACTGGCTGTAGGACTGTATCTCAGAGGCGTTGGAAAATGATTTACCGGTGCGATGCCTTCCGTGATTGGAAATAATTCTGACGTGCATCAAATTTTGGGTGACGGGGGGGATAGATTATCATCAAGAGATGGGCCAGATGTTGGTTGTTTGGTCTGCTCAGTGCGACGAAGCTGCGCCTTGGATATGAGGCCACCATCCTGGCTTGTTGCTTTGATGGCAGTCCAAAGGCGAGTGGGAGTCAGGTCAGGAGGCGGAGGCTCATTTGCACGGCGCCCGCCGCCCACCTGCACTTCAATGAAACCAGAGTCCAAGTCAGACATAGTGAGGAGCATTGCAATTCTGTCTGAAAGGTAGGTTAAAGCTTTGAGGCAGAGAATAAAGAAGATCCAAGCACCTGCGTCTGTCTTCAGGGTGCGAGATGGACAAAGAGAATAATGACTTAGTTAAATTAATATTTGGTTGGGTATGCAAAGAAGGGCGCACTTTGAATGGAGTCGTCGAGAATCAATAATGAAATGGCATGTTGTAAAATCTGATGTTGATGGTTCGCAAACCCAATCATTCCACCCAGAAGTGGTATATCTCTGTAAGTCGAAATGAAGGATCTTTGTCAATGATCTTATGGGCGTCATTACAGAAGCCCAATCTGACAATCAATGCAAGGATCCAGAGGTCCACCTGTGATATGCTGATGGTGGGGTGAGCCTTGGTTAGACCAGAGGCAGGGAGAACTGGGCCACTTACAGGACATCGATATAATTGAGATGTGATGGATGAATAGGCATTGATAACCACTGATAATGAAGCATTGGGGGACTACAGAGATACAAGAGCTTGGGACCGGGAGGGTGTGGCGGTAGGGCGATGAGAAGACGTCTTGATCACTAGGATGGAAAGCACATTAGACAGAGGTTAAGTGGTAGAATGTAACAATGCACCTGACACAAATCCCTCCATCCCCCTGATGCATGGCCTGGGAGGCGAAATAACAGCGGGTCTGGAATGAGTCCGGTAGTAAGGTGAGCATGGCAGTCGTGATATTTACCTTGAAATGAGGAGGTGAAGTACCAAGAACTTACATACATCGGAGGTCAGGCAGGTTGATATATTCTCATTAATCCACATGTTGATGGGCGTCCAAACGATGCATTAACCTTATGGTGTATGTAGTCAGAGATGCGATAACTTTGTTAAATCAAAATCGATGGGGGGTTCACGAACCTGGTCATTTCCACCTAAAAGATCTAGTCTCCTTGTATGTCAATGTAAAGGAAAAGAAAAGGGAAACAAGATCGTTGTTAAAAGATCAATGGTGGTTCATCATTTCCGCCTAAAATGTCCAGGCTCCCTGTATGACGAGAATCATGGTTCGTACGTTAATTTAACATCATGATGGGCGTCCAAACGATGCGCATGCCTTGTACAGAGTAGTCGAGAATCAATATAAACTGATGTCTTTGTCGAAACGATGTCAATGGGAGGTTCGTGAGCCAAATCATTTCCGCCTAAGAATCTAGTCTCCCTGTATGTCGATATGAAGAAACCACAGCCGTAAGTCACGGGCGTCATTACAGAAGTCACTCTGACAATCCACAAAAGAACCTAGATCCTCCCCAGGATAAGTTGTCAGCCCCCATTCGCCCATCTTGACGTTATGATATGGCATCTGCCGACTCTCCATATCCTAATGGCACTTCATCAAGAAAAGGGCAATTGTGTGGGAACAGAGGCGATCAAGGGGTGTGGCTTGCGAAATAAACAGCAACTGAGAGTCGGCGACGAGGGACAGTGGAGGCGGCGACGAGGGCATTCACAACTTAGGCGACACTGCAGGAGCAGCTCAAGGGTTGCCGGCCCATTCAAGGCGATGCGGCAGTGCTCTCCATGCCCCCTGAGACCCGCGAGGCCGGTCATACGGGACTCTGTTGACCTTGAAGGAGTACCCAATGCAATTGAACATGCCCCTTCGGCGTTCTCTCACCCTCGAGCAATTCATCCAAAACACGCCCATCTTCAAGTGACGCTGTGGGTCAAAGTGTGGATTTGGGTCGGAGTAATAACCCAAACACAACACCAACAAAGGACTACGAAATTGTGCGAGTGGTGGTTTGCCTCCACGGTGTCCAGAGAGGATGTGCTGAGGAGGGGGAGAGGGGATCTACACCAACAGGGTGATGCAGACAGAGATGCAGGATACTCCTGGGGTACAGGAGCAGTAGAAGACGAAGGGGATAGATGTCTGGACTCTTCCTATAGCCTAGGAAGTGTCAAAGCGGGGATTGGGGTGCCTGAGACTGAAGTAGCGATACTACACCTAGAGATTGGTGCAGCAGAGGGGCAAGGGGGCTCCTGACATCCAGAAGCAATGGGGAATGAAGGATTGACAGGCTAGACTCCGCTTGAGCCTAGAGAAATACTT
>Ga0307518_10002071_pt1 | contig 14736 bp, 17 predicted proteins | sample 25_EM_MG_FD_203889 | JGI IMG/M metagenome (GOLD analysis project Ga0307518, IMG submission 203889) | Populus trichocarpa ectomycorrhiza microbial communities from riparian zone in the Pacific Northwest, United States - 25_EM | ecosystem: Host-associated > Plants > Roots > Unclassified | place...
TGCGCCCTTGACTTGTTTCCTTCACTTGTTGTTTACATTTGTTTACCCAGAAGCGCACATACCCTGTAGAGTCCAGTGTTTCTACTCTTCAGTTACTCACACTGGACTCTAGGTGCTGTATACCTCTACACAACTGTCTACATCATTCAGTTACTCACACTGGACTCTAGTCTGGACCTTATCTGAGCAACTCAACAGCACTTTGTGCGCTTCCAGCAAGTTTTGGCTTGAACACCTCCAGCTACTCCACCCACCCTTCCTCCACCTGTACACTCCCTCCACTCTTGCACTTCCTCTGGTCCCACTTCCTCTGGTCCTGGACATTGCTCCAGACTTAACATTAGTTAAGTCCACCTCCAACCCTTACCTGTCCTGTTCCAACCTAGTTCCTCTTTCCTACTTGTTCCTGCTTTTCCTCCATCATGCCTGTATCTCTAGTGTTAAGACAAACCACAAAGGAGCACCCTTGTGCCCAGTGTCAGAGACTTAATTAAGAGGAGAGCTACAGATTACAGACCTTGTGCCCAGTGTCAGAGACTGAAGAGAAGAGACTCTGGGCACGAAAATTTCAACTATATAAACAAAGCAAACAAGGAGAAACAAAGGAAAACATAAGCCACAAATCATGTGATGAACCATGAAAGGAAGGAGCTGAAGTAATCACTAAATAAGGCGTCCATAAGCACAACAAGAGTGCACAAACACTCAATACCAACATCTAGTTCCTCATGTCTGCTCCCACTCTGGTTTATTTTCCTGTACCTGCTTTATTTTCCTGTCCATTTCTGCTCCATCCCTTGTCCCGACTAAGGTGTTTACTTGTCACCATATATACTCACCTCTAGTCTCATTACTATATAAACTACTGTACTCTGGCCTAGTAGATCCTTAGATCAAATCCTGACTAAGATACTCCTCAATCTGTACCACTCCATGCTCTCCTAACCTCATCTTGTTCCCCTGAACTCTGGTCAACTCTAGCCTTCATTCTATCTCATCCCGTTGGTCCTATGCTTGATCCTAACAAGTCTCCTACAAGGGCAAAAGCCACCTCTGTCCTAGACTTGATGCTAGACCCATTAGGACTTATCCCACCTCTGGGATGTCCTTTGCTCTGGACAAGCTGCGCTCAACTCTGGACTACTTTCCTGCAGTCCAGACTTACTCCACATGACCCGGACTTACTCTCTGTGCTTCTCTAGTGCCTGGACTTACTTTGTGTGACCCAGACTTGACTCTCTGCACTAACTAGCACCTACTAGTGTCTGGACTTACCTCCTCATTAGTCCCCTGCACCCCTGGACCTTCTAGTAAGATTGTCAAGGAGAACTGATCTTGACACCTTTTGTGCCAACCATAGCTTTATGGTTGGTTCTGGATTGTTTAAGAGGTGGGTTGGGTGAGTGAGGTGTGTTCATGGACCGCCCTTTGGGGGGGTGGGGGTGAAGATTCTGCAGTGCTCTGGGGACGTCCAATTGTAGAAGGGGCTGGGGAGGGTCATCAGGAAAAACTGGTAATGCCATAGATGCTATAGATTGAAACCTGGTACTATTTATGTGCATAGGACACTATAGTAGACATTTATCACCATATATGCATAAATATACATTTACCAAGTCATGACTATGGTACTTAACCTAATCATGACTACAGTACTAAACCTAGTCATGACTGCAGTACTTAACCCAGTCATGACTATGTTTCTTAACCTAATATCCTCCACTTTTATTACACTTTTACTACTGTTTTACTACTCATTTTTGATACACTTTACTACACTTTTTAGTACACTTTTACCACACTTTTTGGTACACTTTTACTACATCTCTTTGATACACTTTTACAACCAGCATTGTGAAAAGTGTCATTAAAAGGTATTGAAAATGTGTAGTAAACGTGTACCAAAAATGTGTAATAAAAGTATAGTAGAAGTGTAATAAAAGTGTACCAAAAAGTGTAGTAAAAGTGCAGTAAAAAGTGTAGTAAAAATGTACCAAAAAGTGTAGCAAAGTGTAGTAAAAAGTGTACCAAAAAAGCATAGTAAAAGTGTACCAAATAAGTGTAGTGTTGATTACCAAAAATGTGTAGTAGTTGTGCTGTGTTTGTGTTGTAATGTTAATTACCAAAAATGTGTAGTAGTTGTGTTGTGTTTGTGTTGTAGTAGAGTTGATTACCAAAAATATGTAGTACAAATTAGGATGTGTTGTGTAGTGTTGATTATCAAAAATGTGAAGTAGTTGTGTTGTCTTTATGCTGTAGTGTTGATTACCAAAAATGCGGAGTAGTTGTGCTGTGTTTGTAGTGTAGTGTTGATTACCAAAAATGCATAGTAGTTATGGTGTGTTTGTGTTGTAATGTTAATTACCAAAAATATGTAGTAGTTGTGTGGTGTTTGTGTTGTAGTGTTGATTACCAAAAATGTGTGGTAGTTGTGTGGTGTTTGTAGTGTAGTGTAGATTACCAAATATGTGTAGTACAATTGTTGTGTAGCAAAAGTGTAGTCCCAGTTGGTAGTTGTCACTGCCACTGTGCATCTGAAATTTGACCAAGTGCCCAAAAATGCCAAAAATGCAATATTGTGGACTGTCAAGTCCGGGTCTACTCCGGTAAGGGGTCCGGTCAAGTCCGGACGGAAACGGACGAAGGACAAGGGCAGAGGGCTGGACAAGAGATTAGTCCGGCCGGAGTTGGTGACCGCTTGGATTCAACGACTAAGGACAACGAGCATTGATCCCTTGCGTAGGTGCCGGTCAAGAAGAGGAGACAGAGACAGAGACGGAGATGGACAGGACCAGGAGTAGATGACTACGGTTGATTTCAGACTGAGGTATACAGGACGGAGTACAGGGTACTTATACTATGGAGATCTAGGGACGAGTATTTACAGTGACAAGTAAACAGCCTTAAAGGCGGACAAGGAACGACCGGAGTAAAGACTAGGTCAGGTCCGGGTAAAATAAAGTCAGGTCCGGTGAAAATGCTACAAGGTATAGGATATATCGAGTTCATGGAGAACTCACGTCAAGGCAGGGCAGACGGCGAGGTGTGGTAATGAGTGAATGGAGTATAGGACAAGGGTCGTACTTAACGGTAGATTATCTGCGCGACTGTGACCGGAGTAAGCGACGAGCGACCGGAGTTGAGCTACAGAGCTGCGATGCGACCGGAGTGACCAGATAAGATCCGGAGTTGGACATGGTCATAACATGGACACTGTTTGTCATGCCTCTTGTGCAACTGACAAACTGGACCAGATAAATGCCTTTTCCTACTACAACTACCTATTGACTAGTCTAACAACTGTACTAATAGGTTATTTGACTACACAACAAATGCTAGTGCCAGAGCTAATGGTAAGTTTCCTAGTACCACTACAAATTCACTGGTCTAACAATGGTAATAAATCCTTTGACTACACCACAAATGTTAGTGCCAGAACTAATGGTAAGTTTTCCACTACCACTATAAATTAACTTGTCTAGCTATGCTACTGATAGGTGGTTTGACTATGGTCAAATACAGCTAGAGGCTATTAGGCAGCCAGAAATTGCCCTTGTGAGTGTTTCTTAGTAGCAGTAATGATACCATGTATGTAGTATCTAGTCATTGATAATATACTACCATTGCTGCTATTCAAATGAACTATGAGTGTGATCATTAAGAGTGTTGATACACTCTGATTTGAGTTTAACTAAAGATGCTTTGCTAGTGCACCTAATGACCTCTCATCCATTAGTTGAGTCATCATTTAGTGCAAAAGGGATGGCTCAAGTTGACTATATTTGTCTATAGGTTGCTATATATTGCAATAGTGCACTATAGATAAGGGGCGTATGCTATAGATGTGTCATGACCATGTGATGCCTTGTGACTCCACAAGGCCTCTAGACTGCTGGAGACTCAAGTCTGATCACAATTGGACACCTCCGACACTACATATCCATCTCCGCTCCAACAATTGACACTCTGTCCTCTTTTAGTAAATAGTTCTGCACCTACACCTCCAGTTATTGTATGCTTCTGTTCCATTTCTGTTCCTGCTTCCATTCTGTTTCTGTCCCTGCTTCCTTTGTTCCCAGTTTAGATTAAATCTGATTACTCATAGCTGTGATCTGTTAACCTTTTGATCCATTATGCTTATCACTAATCTCTGTTCTGTGTATGTTACTCATCCGTTTGTCATCCGCAGACTCTTACCTACGTCTCCACTATGTCTCTCCTCCACTTCTCAGTTACTGTACATTTCCAATATAAAGTATAAGTGCTTCGCACGCTGAGAGGATTGTCCCTCAGTTCAAATATCATCTTGAATACTTCCTGTGAACTCCTCTCTGTCCTCCTTCTGTCTCCTCTGCCTTCTGGCAACTCCAACCTTCATCAGACTTCCATCTCTCTGTCCCTTAGTCCTCTGAAATACGAGGATGCAGGTAATGCAAGGGCGCAGCACATATGCTGAAGCCAGTCCTCATCACCTCCACCTGTCATTGACAAACCCTCCCTACTTATCTCTGCTCACATCAGAGTTCATTGGAGGAACTGGTTCTGACAAGATGCCATAATGCAACTATTGCACTTTGTGTGAAAAAGGACAATAATAGTGACATATAGTGATATATAGTGAACTATGGCATTCTGATGGTGCATTGAGGTGGTGGGCATGTCAAGGTGGTGGGCATGTTGAGGTGGTGATCATGTTGTCATGCTGGTGGTGGTAGTGGTCATGTCAATGGTAGTGGTGCTCACATCAATGTTGGTGGTGGTCATGTTGACAGTGGTGGTGGTTGTGTCAATGGTGGTGGTGGTTGTGTTGGTGGTCATAGCCATGTCTGCTGGTTGACACTGGTTGTGGGGTGGTGGTGGCTGCATCATTGACAATGCTGGTGGTCACATTGATGTTGGTGGTGGTGGTGGTCATGTCAATGGTGAAGGGGGTCACATTGATGTTGGTGCTGGTGGTCATGTTGGTGCTGGTGGTGGTCATGTCACTGTTGATGCTGGTTGTGGGGTAGTGGTGGCCATGTTGTCAACAATGGTGGTGGTGGTCATGTCATGCTCCCAAGGTGTTAGTGTTTGGCATGTAAATAGTACTACAATAAAACTTACTTTGTGGGTGATGCTGGGCAGCAGCAGGGTGGTGGTTGATGTGGATGGGTGGTGGCCATTGCAGCCACTCACTGGTGATGTTGTAGCAGGGAGTTGGGATGGGAAATGAGCAGATTGTTGAGCTCACTGCTGCAGACAGTGAGCTCAACAATCACAACAATAAAACAAATCATACCTATTTTGTAGCAGCTCAAATCAAAGAGTGAAATGTGAGGATGATAAAATGGATGTTGACATATGTTTTGGTTACTGAACATTTTTGGTAATCAAACACTACATACTACACTGTTTACTACATGTTTACTACACTTTGGTACACTTTTACTACACTTTTATTACACTTTGATATACATTTTACTACACATTTTGGTACACATTTAGTACACTTTGACTACACTTTTGACTACACTTTTTGGTACACCTTGACTACACTTTTGACTACACTTTTTGGTACACTTTGACTACACTTTTGACTACACTTTTTGGTACACTTTGACTACCCTTTTAATACACTTTTTACTACATTTTTACTACACTTTTTGATACACTTTCACTACAGTAGTTATGACTGTTCAAGCCAAAACTTGCTGGAAGCGCACAAAGTGCTACTGAGCTGCTCAAATCAGGTCCAGACTAGAGTCCAGTGTGAGTAACTGATGATATAGACAGTTGTGGAGAGGTATACAGCACCTAGAGTCCAGTGTGAGTAACTGAAGAGGAGAAACACTGGACTCTACAGGGTATGTGCGCTTCTGGGTAAACAAATGTAAACAACAAGTGAAGGAAACAAGTCAAGGGCACATCTAGCGCTACAATGCAGCTATGAAGCTAAAACAAGTTGGTAGTAAGTAGGGTAGACCATCATAGTAAGTAATAGAGTCATAAGAAGAGGTGGAAATCACCAAAACTAACAGGTACCCTGCCACTACATTGATTCCCATGAGGGAGAGGGTATCGTCAGGGTGAGACTCTATGTCTCGGAAGTCGGTCAGCCTCTCCACTTGTTCTGCCCTGTCTTCATACTATTCAAGGGACTGCTTGAGTCCCTCCAGGGCAGTCTCCACAACTGCGAGCTCCAAGCTTATTTTGACATCGGGCTCTCGTCCAGCTGCATCATCCTGCAGTGCCGCTACCGCCCACTCATGCAGGTCATCAGCTTCTTGGAAGCTGAAGCCATTCTGGGCGAGGTGCCCAGTGACTGTGAATGGAGACGGCACTTTATTGATCAATTCAGACCAAGGGGATGTGCGACCTGGCACAAACCACCCCTCTCGCTCGACAATAGCTCTGTACCGTCCCAGGACCACAAACAGCCATGTGAAGCTGCGGTGCCAACCATTACGGTTGGAATCATACTGGAAATGAGGGGCGAAGTACCCCTTGAGGATGAATCCTCTGAGCCTCCGATCAGTCAGGGGCTCTTGGTGCTTGGGGTCAGTCTTTTTATGAACCCCAGCAAATTTCTTTGCGCAGCCAGTGCGACTCAATCGGTGGATGAAGTCGTGCCATTCCGCGATCTCGTCTCCCCAACCAGGAGCTCCCTTTGGCAGTCTGTCGTGCCAGTGGGTGGTGCGATTCCTCCGTGTTAGGATCAATGGAGGTATGGTCATTGGCAGGGGTTGCTGGCTGGAGGACATCACTCCAAATGAACGAGTGTGTGCTTTGGCAGGGGCTGGCACTGGTGACAACGAGGTGGCAGGGGGTCGTACCACCTCAGGAGCACGGGGGAATGATGATGAGGCAGTGGGCTGTGCCACCTCAGTGGCTGGGGGTAGTGACGACAAGGCAACGGAGGGTTGTGCCACCTCGGGAGCAGGAGGAGGAGGTTGAGATGTGGCCTCAGAGGGTTGCTCCCCTTCTGTGTGACCGTTTCCTCGCTCAGTCCGTTTCGCCTGCTTGTATCCCTTGCACTTGCTCTTTCCACATGTCAAGGCCCACACTGTTAGTTTTGGTGATTTCTGTTCAAGCCAAAACTTGCTGGAAGCGCACAAAGTGCTGCTGAGCTGCTCAAATAAGGTCCAGACTAGAGTCCAGTGTGAGTAACTAATGATATAGACAGTTGTGGAGAGGTATACAGCACCTAGAGTCCAGTGTGAGTAACTGAAGAGGAGAAACACTGGACTCTACAGGGTATGTGTGCTTCTGGGTAAACAAATGTAAACAACAAGTCAAGGAAACAAGTCAAGCGCGCATCTAGCGCTACAATGCAGCTATGAAGCTAAAACAAGTTGGTAGTAAGTAGGGTAGACCATCATAGTAAGTATTAGACTCATAAGAAGAGGTGGAAATCACCAAAACTAACAATTTCCACCTCTTCTTATGAGTCTATTACTTACTATGATGACCTACCCTACTTACTACCAACTTGTTTCAGCTTCATAGCTGCATTGTAGCGCTAGATGCGCCCTTGACTTGTTTCCTTCACTTGTTGTTTACATTTGTTTACCCAGAAGCGCACTTACCCTGTAGAGTCCAGTGTTTCTCCTCTTCAGTTACTCACACTGGACTCTAGGTGCTGTATACCTCTCCACAACTGTCTATATCATCAGTTACTCACACTGGACTCTAGTCTGGACCTTATCTGAGCAGCTCAGCAGCACTTTGTGCGCTTCCAGCAAGTTTTGGCTTGAACATATGTTGGGTGTCTGTTAGTTTCTTCAACATGAACCCAGCTGGGTGGCATGTCTTCCAGCCTTCTCCCTGTCCATAGAGTGCACCCACTCCATACAAGGATGCATCACATATGAGCCAAATCGGCTTGTCTGAGGCTGGATTTATTGGCCTCAGTATCGGATATTTGCATGCGAGGTCCTTGATCACTTGGAAACATTGATCATGGATTTCTCACCAGAGGAAAGGGTGACCATTCCTCTGGATGCCCATGAGCAGTGTGGTGTATGTCAACACGTCTGGCATGAACTGTGCCAGGTACTCAACAAGTCCAACAAATTGTTGTACCTTGTTCAGGTTGCAAGGTTTTCTCCACTCATATATCCTCGCCATCTTGTCTGTGTCTGCATGGACACCACGCTCATTGATCATGTGCCTGAGGCAATCGCATCATGAGTCGCTGGAATGTGGCAGGGGCATTGCAGTCTCCTTGCTGCATAACCTGACTCAGGAATGTACCGAAGATGGTTGAAAAGGCTGTCTTCTTAACGTCTTCTGGCTCCACACGTACTTGTTCATACGCATTGGATAAGTCTATCTTCAAGTGATATCTTGCTCTCGCAACGTCCATTCTGATCTGATCTTGGTCAGGGAATGGGGTCATGTCTTTGACCGTGTTGTTGTTGCACTTCCTGCAGTCGATCACGGTCCTTAATTTCCCCGTCTTCTTCAGGATGCATAGCATCGGTGCTGCCTGCGGCACGCTAGCCATGATCCACCACTTTGCACTCGTGTAGAGTTGGATCTTCTCTGCCAGCTGTGGCTTCAGAGAGTCCGGGCAGCATGGCAGGTGGTAGGCGTACTGCTTCCCCTCATCAACCAGGGGTATCTGATGATTTACTTTGTGGAGTGGGGGCAGCTTTGCCACTGCTCCGCCCAATTGATTCTTGTATTCGCTCAATATCCTATCATGCAGTTGTGGGATATCATCATCTGCAGTTTCTTTGCATTCATCGCAGTGAGTTGTGGGGGCAACTCTAGCTTTTCAGTGGGGGAAGAATGCTTCCCACACATCCCTCCCCCTGCCCTGAGTCAATGAGCTGCTGGTGGACGTCCAATCCTCTTGTGAGCATTGGGCGTCATGCTCAATTCAGTCTCTACTGAATTTGCGATCGAGTGACCCTCAATCTGGAGTGTATCCTTGCCAAAGTCGAGACACACTCGGTGAAGTCTCAGGAATGGCAGACCGATTATACAGTCATACTGGTCAATATTGGCAACATCAAAATATGTGTCGTGGGTGACGTCCCCCAAGTGCACTGGTACATGTGTGCCATGGATGATGGTCGAGCGACTACCGACACACCCTAGTTGCAACGGTAGCTGGGACTCCAGCATGAACATAGTCAATTTAGCTATGGTCGCAAATGCAGGACTGATGAAATTTGTCGTGCTCCCGGTGTCGACCATCGTCAATGCTTTGCAGCCGTTGACCTTCACTCACACTACGAAGCAGGTGCACAGGTGGAAGGGTACCACTGGCCTAGGGCCAGGTGGGCCTGTCACTGCGTTCATGCACATCACATATCAAAATGCGCAGTCTGTAGCTTCACTATCCTTTACCGGCCGTAGCGCCATCATTTGAGGAGCGACTCTGTTCGCTAGTTCCTCATCTGGAGGCGGGTTTCAAAGCCTGATTGCCTCATACTCGCCAAGCACATATGGTCCGTCAGGAATAATGTTTCGATCTGGTTGGAGGTACACCATATGTTCTCCACCTGCAGACATGCATGCTCTGCCAAGCCGATGGTCAAGTGTGCGGAGCCCCTCCACTGTTGGAAGGAGCTCGAATTGCGACTGCTCTGTGTGTCGATTGACACATTGGAGTGTCACCCACATGTCCTGCAATGGATGTCCAGCAAAGTCGACTCATGCTGAAGTTCTGGTGAGAGCTGTGTGCAGGTCCTCTGTGGTGTCCTCTGGTTGTTCCTGTGTGCCCTCCCTTGGGGCACTCAGCACCTGGAGTGCGCAGTTGATCAGACTGTGCACTCGGTTTGTACTCTGTTGGATTATCACAGCCTGCAGGTCACCCAGCACGCTGCACTCGAATATCTGTGCTATGGATTCAAGTTGATCGAGAGGTTCGTTGGCAGCCTCAAGCTGCTCTCGCACGAGACCCACAAACACCACTCCCATTTCTGGGATGGTGTGTTCATGAGCCATCCATCCATTGTCATATGCCCTCCGAGCACTCCAGCTAGGAAATGCTCGTGCTGCCTCCAAACCCGGATCTTCCTCGAGCTCGGATGTGATGATGTGCTGTTGATATAAGCGACATGCGAGGCATTCGCCATGGTGGGTGAACCCGAATCCTTCATCCCACTCCCATCGAGGGTTCGCGTTAGTGGCTGGCATTGCAATATTTTCCATTGCATTGATCACTCCCCAGTTGCCAATCCCTTCGTTGGCAGCTACATTCACTGGAGCATCTACATGCTCGTGTCCCTGGCCAGGGGCTGGGACCTCCAGTAGGTCATTGATGTTATCCCCATGGTAGCCATTTTTGCAGGGTTCAACATTTGTGGGTGCAGGCACGGGGGCCGCAGTCTGTGCCTCCTCATGGGCCGATTCATCATCGCTGTTGGCCTCATACCATTCGATGCAGACGTCCATTCCGTCTCATGCAGTCATAGATGAACAATATACGACCTCCTCATCATGAGGGTCGTGAGTGTACATCCGCCCAAGACATGCAACGGGTTCTTCATCACTGTCTCCGTCATTGTCATATATGTCGACGATGTCTCCTTCATCACTTGAGTACTGGGGGCCATCTACTGGGTCCCCCTCATCGTCACTCCCTGGTGATGGGTCTTGATCGTCCATGATGCCATGAGCAGTATTATCCTGCTCACCAGTGTCTTCAGTGGTGTCAGGCTCCTGTATGTCTGCTGCAAACAATCGGGCCTTATTTTGTTTCTTTGGTTTGGGGCAGCAGTCTGCAAAGTGCCCCACTTCACCGCAGTTGAAACATCCTGTGTCCTTCTGCGAGAGTATCCCTCTCGCTTTCCCTGAGGCTCCACCTCCTCTATTGTAGGTGCCTCGGCCGGCGTCCCTTGTCCCAGGCCACTGGCCATCTGTTCACTGCTGTCTCGCATTGGACAGTGCTTTCTTATACAGCACATTTCCCCTGTGGAAATACTTGTGCCCATTGCCAGAGTTCTCAGGACTCAACTTTTCTTTCACAGGGACACCTGTGCCAGTCCCTCTAAATGAACTCTTCACTGCCTGAGTTCGAGAGTGATTGCTGATCATCTTCAGTGCACTCTCCATCTTCAGAACCTCAGCCAGGATTTGTTCCATGGCCAAGTGTTCTACAGAAATTCTGCATGCCTTCACGACTCCTTCCGCCAATGATAATGGGAGACCATTGCTGAACTTCCTTCTCATGGAGTAGTCATCCGGCGGTTGAACCTGTTAAAAGTAATGTGACCAGACAGGGAATTGAACCCTAGACCTCCTAGGTCTATACCAGGTGCTCTAACCACTGAGCTATATGGTCAAGGGTACATGGCCTACTTGGGGGGGTTTGACCCAAGTACCAGCTTGAGAACTAGTGAGGTGAGGTGCTGAGATTACACCACTCAACAGCCTCCCCTAATCCAGCACATCACCATTACAGAGTGCAGGTGTGGGAATCCATTGCCTAACTGGGTCCATTGCCTTTGATGGTAGGTCTTACTAACCCCATGGGGGATGCCTTTCCCTAAAGGGCTTAAGAGGACACTGGGACTTATCAGGAACATCACCACTTTAGCACACGGGGCTCATAACCTGTTAAAAGTAATGTGACCAGACAGGGAATTGAACCCTAGACCTCCTAGGTCTATACCAGGTGCTCTAACCACTGAGCTATATGGTCAAGGGTACATGGCCTACTTGGGGGGGTTTGACCCAAGTACCAGCTTGAGAACTAGTGAGGTGAGGTGCTGAGATTACACCACTCAACAGAACCATCCTAGCTGCATGATGTCTCATATCGTTGTAAAATGCGAGGGCCCCTCGCTTGGAGGAGTACCTCATCTTGTCGTACTTCTCAGCTGCATTCTGAGCAGATGCTTCGTGAATAAATTGCATGAAAAGTGCACAAACAAGATCTTCAAACGTCCAGTGGCGGATTGTACGATCTGGACTCTCAACTTCCTGATCAAACCATTGACCTGCTAGGTCCTCCAGACAGGCACCTGCATACATGACTCTGTCTCCATCACGGATGGGGCCTGTCACCTTGTAAATTCTGAACCAGCGTAAAATCTGGTTCACCCATTCATCAAAGATGTTGATGTTGTCCTGGCCCTTATAAGCTTTGGGCTGGGATATTTTCATTGATTTTACTTCCAGACCCGCTGGGTCGCCAGGCTGACTGACAGCTTCGTATACACATTGCCTGTATTGGTCAAGCAGAGTGCCTGTATAGCCACTCATTCTGGGCTGTATAGCTCGGTTGGTTAAATTGCTCAGGGCAATTTGGAGTTCACACCAAGCACACTTCTCTGCGCTCACGACAATGTCTTCTATCATCGTCATCGTCATTGTCTGAGGAGTCGGTTCCTCCTCCTCCTGGTCCTTCCCCTCCTGGTCCTCCTCCTTCCCTTCCTGGGGGTGGCAGAGGCAGAAGGTTCTGGTACCTTTGGCCAAACAAGCCTTGCTCATATTGAGGGACTTCCCTCGCTTCTTCATGACCTTCACACCAAGTCAAGTGGGGTGGAATGTCTTGCGGGCAGGCGTCTCTTGATGCCCCATCATTTTCTGGCTGTTGAGTGCTCAGTGTCACTCGTCTCCCACCTGTCCTGCGAGTGGGGGTGTTGAAGATGGAGAAGCAGTCTTGCTCCTCATTGTCATCAATTTTGCTCTTGACAGTGAATCTTGGGGTCAGGCTCTTCGAGAAGACATCCCTGTGTGATGTGTTCTCATTTTGAGGGTCTGTTAGGAGGGCTACCCAGAGGCTGTCGAACATAGCCACCTGGTCTCCTCCTGGGACCAACCCATGGTTGTAGTCCCTTTCCTCATGGGGTGTGTTTTGCCAGTCCTTGGCAAACATTCCCATCAACTCCCGCATGGATTCCTGAACCTCACTGTAACAGGGAGGGTATGGTCCTTGAGAGAATGGGGTGGTGAAATAGAAAGCATGACAGAGCTCATGAAGTCGTGTCTCCCACTCTCCCATGACTGGTGTGCTTGCCGGCAGGCTAATTCCCATCATTGGTGTGCTCGCTGGCAGACTGGTCAGAGGACTTCCTGTCCTCATAGCACTCCTTGAGGTCGTTGACCTTGGCTCAGGCATCTCATATATGTTGTCGAGACCACCGGTCTCCTCATGAGCAAGTGCTCTGTTCACTTCCTCTAGGTGAACTTGCCTCGTACCACTGTCAGTGGTGTTGGGCGCTCGGTTGCCATGGAAAAATTTTTCATGAGCCCTTTTGGGCTCACCAGACCTTGTGGCGCTCCTCAAGGTCATCCTGCGCGTTGTCGCGCTAGTACCTACGACACTCATGTCCAGGTTGTTCAAAAAATGTAAGTGTTTGCTGGCTCTGATAACTGATAGTCACACCCTCAATGAACACGACCTGTGTTATATTGAGGGTAGGTGATGGTACAGTAGTAGAGTAGTTAAAGGGTAGTTAGCTTATGTAATTAGCACCAGCGCTATATATATGGGCACTTCTGCTTACATAAGCAGAAGCACTACTAAACTAGTATAGACCATCTAGTGGTCAGCAGTAAAGGGAGATTACTCCCTTTACATGTGTGAAGTGCTCAGTGGGTGTGCATGACCACATGTGTTCCTATCATCTGATGTGCTATGAAGGTGCAGAACAAAGGGAATTTCAAGGGTGACACCATATCTCTGCCTATGGCTGTTTTTGGCTTGACCTCCACATTGGTGTTGACAAGTTTGTGATGGTCATTATTGGTAGTAATGTATTGTGTATGCACTGCATGTGTACTTATGAAGCGCATATAAAAAATTCTCCCCAGAACCAAGCTTTTCTGTTATCCCTCTTAGTTATGTTGCCCTGGAAGTGTCATGCCCCTTTCCCTCTCATCCAATATAGTCTCTCAATGCTCTCCATGTAATGGGCCATGCTCTAACTTACAATATTATAGCACTCTATAGTAGAGCTACACTCACAATACTCCACACTTGTAAGTTCTACCATAGGTATGCCCTGAGGACCATAAACTCAGAATTAAAAAAAATAGATTGTATATGTGGTTTTGCAGATAGGTGGAAACATGGTGGCATGATGGTCTTGAAGCAGGTTACCACATTCCTCTTGGATGGGTGTGGGTGTTTGCATTGGAGCTTCTTCCTCAAGGCTCTCTGGCCTGAGCAACCTTAGAATCTCTCATGTGGAGGTGCTTATGATACAAGTACCTGGCCTTGATGGTTGATTTTATTCCTATGACAGTCTTCAGTAGAATAATATGGCTTTTGTTAGCTTTGGTGATTTCCACCTCTTCTTATGACTCTATTCCTCACTATCATGGTCTACCCTACTTACTACCAACTTGTTTCAACTTCATAGCTGCATTGTAGTGTTAGATGTGCCCTTGACTTGTTTTCTTGACTTGTTGATTACATTTGTTTACCCAGAAGCATACATACCCTGTAGAGTCCATTGTTACTGCTCTTCAGTTACTCAGACTGGACTCTGGGGGCTGCATACCTCTCCACAACTGTCTATATCATTAGTTACTCACACTGGACTCTAGTCTGGATCTTATCTGAGTGGGAATATGATGAGCACAAATGGCTCTGCAGGGGAGCACTCCAGAGAACTATGTCTATTGTAAAATTGCTCCATAGATTTCAACATGGCACCATGTAACTGGCTCAGATGGTCTAGCCCAGAGTTCAGTGTGAGTAACTGAAGAGCAGAAACACTGGACTCTACAGGGTATGTGCACTTCTGGGTAAATGAATGTAAACAACAAGTCAAAGAAACAAGTCAAGGGCAC
>Ga0307518_10002072_pt1 | contig 14735 bp, 7 predicted proteins | sample 25_EM_MG_FD_203889 | JGI IMG/M metagenome (GOLD analysis project Ga0307518, IMG submission 203889) | Populus trichocarpa ectomycorrhiza microbial communities from riparian zone in the Pacific Northwest, United States - 25_EM | ecosystem: Host-associated > Plants > Roots > Unclassified | place...
CCCGGCCGAGAACCCGCGGCCGCACGACTGCTCGTACAACGACCTCGACGCGGTCACGATCAGCCTGAACGTCAGCCAGGGTGACTTCAGCGGTGACCTGCTGAACTGCGCCGGGCTGCCGTCCGGTCACGAATGCCTCAAGAAGACCGTGCCGCTGGATCTGGGCATCCCCGGGTTCTCGTTGAAGGCCGACGGCGGCGCCGGTCCGGAGGTCCAGCTCGGCTGGCGGCTGCATCTGGCCATGGGCATCAGCCGGAGCGAGGGATTCTTCGTCAGCACCAAGGACTCCGCACAACCCGAGTTCGCGGTGGGGCTGAACGTCACGCTCCCGAAGAAGATCGACGCGCAGCTCGCGTTCATCAACATCACCGCGGAGAACTGCACGAAGCAGAAGAGCCCGGACGAGTGCAACCACGCGGCCGCGCCGGCGAACGACGCGGGTGTCGTGCCGTTGTTCGGTGGCGCCTTCAAGATCGACCTGGTGGCGCCGGACGACCCGACCAACGGCAGGCTGCACCTGACGGATCTGCAGAACGCCGGACTGGACCGGCTCGCCGACGTCAAACTGCACGCGAGTGCGGACATCAACTGGCTGCTCAAGGCGCGCGCGGCCGACGACGCCGGATTCCCCGGCATCGAGGCCAACTTCCGGCTGCACTGGTCGTGGAACAACGTCAAACCGGGGACCAACAGCGCCGACGGCGGCAACTTCCCGCTGACACTGGCCTTCGACAAGGTGGCCATCGACAGCGGGGAGATCTTCGGCCGGATCCTCAGCCCGATCGTGAACAAGATCAAGCAGGTGACCGGACCGCTCGACCCGGTGATCAAGACGCTGTACGCGCCGATCCCGGTGCTTTCCGACCTGTCCCATCTGGCAGGCGGCGGCGACGTCACGATGGTGTCCATCGGCAAGGCCTTCACCACGATCGCGGGCGGGCCCGACCTGAAGTTCGTCGATACCATCGCCGGGGTCGTCGACTTCATCAACCATTTCCCGAGCTGCACCGAAAAATGCCTCATCCCGCTCGGCTCGTTCGAACTCGGCGGTCAGAAGGCGCTCGACACCACGGTGACGCCGGACAACACCGAGAGCCTGATCAGTGCGAAGAAGGACGCCGGTGGCGGCAACGCCTTCACCCCGATCCTCGGCGCGATCAACGGCAAGAACCAGAGCGAGGACACGGAGTCGGCCAACCCGATGACCACGAAGGCGTCGGCGGCCGGGTTCAGCTTCCCCGTGTTCGAGAAGCCCGCTTCGCTGTTCAACGTGCTGCTCGGCGGGGACGTGGATCTCGTCAAGTTCGACTCCGGTCCGCTGCGCCTCGGCTTCGACTGGCGTCAGCAGTTCGGGCCGGTGTACGCGCCGCCGCCGGTGGTGATCACGTTGCACGGTTCCGCCTCGGTGTCGCTGCGCATCGTCGCGGGCTTCGACACCTTCGGCATCCGCAAGGCGTTCGAAGCAGCCCGCAGCGGCCCCTTCGACCTGGGACAGTCGTTCCTGCAGAGCTTGTTCTTCTACACCACGGAAAACGGCAAGCCGATCCCGGTGGTGTCGTTCACGGGCGAGCTCGCCGCCGGGGCGGCCGTCACGGCGGTGATCATCACCGTCGGCATCGAGGGCGGGGTGGGCCTCACGGTCTCGTTCCTGTGGAACGATCCCAACCACGACGGGAAGTTCCGGATCACGGAGTTCCTGCAAACGGCGTTGAACAACCCGATATGCCTGTTCACCGTGTCGGGGCGGCTCTATGTCTTCCTCAAGCTCTACGTGACGGTCGGCTTCGGCCCGTTCTCGGTGTCGTTCAGCTTCACGATCGTCGACGTCACGCTGCTCGACTTCACCGCGACACCGAACTGCACGCCACCACCACCGAAACTCGGCGGGCTCAGCGGTGACGGCAAGACACTCGTGGTGTACGCGGCCGCGCTCGGCCACACCGCCCAGCGTGGTGGCGGCGCCGATAACCCGTACGAGTCGGACAAGCAGGAGAAGGACACCGTCAAGATCACGTCGCTGCACGACTACGCGAACCCGGCGAACCCGGCGTTCACCGGGGTGGCCGTGGACATGCTCGGGATCCGGCGCGAGTTCCGGAACGCGAATATCGAGCGGGTGGTCGTGGACGGCCGCGGCTACGGCAAGCCGATGAGCGTGACGTTCATCGGGGATGGCAAACAGGACACCGCGAAGGACGGCCCACCGCCGCCGACCGCGCAGTTCGACCGGGACGCGATCGTGTTCGGCGGCGAGAAGAACGACCAGATCAAGACCGGTATCGGCAACTCGTGGGTCGATGGCGGCAAGGGCGACGACACCATCGTCACCGGTGACCGCACCGTGCTCGCCGCGGACCGGAAGAGCTATGTCCGGAACGAGGCGAAAGCACGCGTCGCGGGCGGCCCCGGCGTCGACAGCATCACCGTCGGCAACGGCCTGGACGTCGTCGCGGGCGACTCGAGCCTCGGCGCGCCTCCGGTGACCTCGATCGGCTTGAAGGAGCTGAAGAACGACGGCCGCGACGGCGGCGACCCGCTCGCGGGCGGCACCGGCGGTCCGACGGTCTCCGTGCCGAACTGGGCGATCCTGCCCGATCCGGCTGGCGGGACCGGGACCGGCGACGCAGGCGACACGATCAAGGTCGGGCTCGCGAAGTCGACCGCGTTCGGCAACGGCGGTGACGACACCCTCGGTGTCGCGGCCGACGATCCGCTGAAGGACGTGCCGACGCTTCCGCAGTCGCTCTTCGTCTCACCTGGCGCGATCCTCGTCGGCGGTGACGGCAGCGACCGCTTCGCCGGCGGCACCGGGCCGGACGAGATCTACACGGCGGGCAAGGTCGACCCCGGCATCGACGGCTACGGCTCGGACGACGCCAACACCGCGGACGGCCCGGCAGGCGGGCCGATCAACACCGTCGACACCGGCTCCGGTGACGACAAGGTGTTCGGCGGCAAGGGACAGGACCGGGTCACCGGCCACTCGGCGAAGACGCAGAAGGACGACTTCCGCGGTGGTGGCGGCAACGACATCCTGTTCGGCGGATTCGGGGCGGACACCCTCTACGGCGGGCCGGACGACGACTACGTCATCGCCGAACCGTCCACTTTGGACTTCCCGGACCCGGCGAAGACCGACGACTACGGGCCGCTCTACTTCGTCACGCACACACCGCTTCCGCAGGGTGTGAGCCCGTCGCACAAGACGCTGGTCGGCGGCCTCGGCCGGGACCACATCATCGGCGGCGACGGCGGCGCGGACGTGTACGGCGACAAGCAGACGACACCGTGCAAGGCCGGTTCGCCACTTCCGTCGACCCCGGTCGACGAGACGGTGAACGACGCGCTCGACGGCAACGACCGCGTCATCGGCGGCGCCGGCGTGGAGAACGTGCGGGCGGGCGGCGGTGACGACAATGTCGACGCCGAGGCGAACGAAGATCTGGTATGCGGCGAGAAGGGCAAGGACGTCCTGCACGGCGGCCGCGACGCGGACCAGGTCTGGGGCGGCTCGGACGACGACGCCGTCTACGGCGACACCGGGACCGACACCCTGTACGGCAACGACGGCGTCGACACGATGTTCGGTGGCGACGACCCCGACACCATCGAAGGGAACAACGGCAAGGACTGGATCTCCGGTGGCCTGGCCGGTGACGTGATCGTCGGCGGTACACGGGCGGCGGGACAGCCCGACGACGGCGACAAGCTGTTCGGCGACGGCGGCACCGACACGATCATCGGTGACAACGGTGATCCGGCGGCGGCAGGCGGGCCGGTGTTCGACCTGGCCACCAGCGCGGACGCGACGCTGGGCGGCGACGACACCATCGGCGGTGGCCTGGACACCGACGCGCTGTACGGCGGGCTGGAGAACGACACCGTCTCCGGCGGGAAGGATCCGGACCGTATCGAAGGCAACCCCGGTTCCGACACGCTGAACGGCGAGACCGAGGCCGACGACATCATCGGCGGCAGCCACCAGACGCCCGGAGACCCGGCGGCGAAGAACGCGGCCGGCTATCCGGACGCGGGCGACACGATCTCCGGCGGCGACGCCGACGACGTGATCACCGGTGACAACGCCACGATCACCGGTACGGGTGGCGCGGACTCCGGTGACCCGGTCACCCGTGGCCGCGGGCTGTCGGCGGGCAGGCATGTGGTCCTGTTCGACCTCGGTCACGCCCCGAACCCGGCGAACTCCGGCGGAGACACCATTTCCGGCGGTACCGCCACGGACGTCGTCTACGCGCAGTCCGGAATGGACACCGTGCACGGCGACGCCGGGGACGACTACGTGGAAGGCGACCAGGACGCCGACAAACTGTTCGGCGACTCGGGGCAGGACGATCTCGTCGGCGGTTCGTCCGCCGTGGAGATGGGCAGTGGCCAGGGCACCGTGGGCCAGCTCGACACCGGGGACACCATCTCCGGCGGCGAGGACGCGGACGTGATCACCGGCGACAACGCGCTCGTGACCAGGGACGCGGGCATTCCGAAGAGCCCGATCACCCAGGGCCGGTCCGACACGGACCTGCCCGGCGCGGTCCCGATGACGCACCGCAGCATCCAGCTGTACGACCTCGGTGACACACCGGTGCCGAACACCTCCGGCGGCGACGACATCACCGGCGACAACGGATGCGACGCGATCCTCGGCCAGTCCGGGAACGACCGGATCAAGGGCGGCAACGACGGCGACCACGCCGAAGGCGGCCCAGGCCGGGACTGGATCGAAGGCAACAACGGCGACGACGACCTCGTCGGCGGCAGTTCGACGATCCACGGCGACGACACCGCGCTGACCACCCAGGGCCAGCCGGACACCGCGGACGTGGTCTTCGGTGGCACGGGCGACGACGTGGTGCTCGGCGACAACGCGATCACCGACCGGATCGCACCGCCGTCGCCGTACCTGCTGCGGGTGGGCAGCAACGGGACGTTCGAGACGCAACGTTCGCTGCGGCTGCTGGATCTCTCGTGGAGCAACGGATTCCTCGGCGCGCCGGCACGTGCGGTGGCGGGCGGGGACCAGCTGTCCGGTGGTGGCGGCGTCGACGTGATGTTCGGCCAGGACGGCGACGACCAGATCTCCGGTGGCGCGCACGACGACTACGCCGAGGGCAACGGCGGGCACGACACGATGTTCGGCGACCGCACCCTCGCGGAGGCCGGGATCGCGATCAGCCCACCCGAGCCGGCGTGGCCGGGCGCGGCGTCGGCCGACCTCGGCGACGTCTCCGCGCCGAACGGCCAGGACGACCTGATCGGCGGCAGTTCGCTGGCGGTCTTCCGCGACACGGCCGACGACGTGCACGGTGACGGCGCCGCCGACTTCATCCTCGGCGACAACGGCACAGCGGTGCGGGACATCGTGGACCAGACCGGTAAACCGGTGGCGCTCGGCGACGACCTGTCGAAGGTCTCGCTGCCGCTGACGAACCGGATCTACGCGAAGCGGTACGACCCGCAGAATCTCCCGCAAGGAGCGGCGTTCGTCCGCCACGGCGTCAACGGCGCGCCGACGCGCTTCTGCACCACCACGCAGGCCACCTGCGAGGCACTCGGGGCCTCCGGCGGCGACAACCTGTGGGGCGACGCGGGGGAGGACACCCAGTACGGCCAGGACGGCGACGACCTGATGTACGGCGACACCGGCACGACGACGGCTCCGGGTGACGGCGCCGACGACATGTACGGCGAGCTGGGCGGGGACCGGATGTGGGGCACCGGCGGCGAGGACGCCATGGTCGGTGACCGCGGCGGCGTCGTGGACGTGTTCCAGAACGGGTCGAACAAGTTCGTGATCGACAATCCCCAGGTGCCCGCGATCCACTACGAGGGTTTCCTGGCGGGCTCGGTCACGTGGCAGGTCGATCTGCAGCACGACGTCAACGGCGACAACTTCGCCGCACCCGGCAACGCCCCGGCGATGCCGCACCGCGGCGACCTCGAAGGCGGCGACGACCGGATCCGCGGCGGCGACGACCACGACTCGATCCACGGCGGCTTCGGCGACGACCTGGCCAACGGGGATTCGGGCGGTGACATCGTCTTCGGCGACGACGGCGCGGACCTGCTGTGGGGCGGCAAGGGCGGCACCGACCCGGCCAACCCGAACGACCGGGGTGTCAACGACTCGCTCGTCGACCACCTCATCGGCGGCAAGGGCGCCACGTCCGGTCCGTCGGTCGACCCGGACACCGGCGCGCTGGGTTCGGACATCCTCGACTGGCGCCCGCGCGGCACCTACGGCGCACCGGGGCAGACGACCTGCACCGCGAACCCGTGGCCGCAGACGTTCGGCAACGGCAAGAACGCGGTCACCGTCGACCCGTGCTCGTGGTTCGAGATGACGAACCTCGACAACGCCGATGTCGCGGACAACCAGCACCACCAGGGCATCGACTGGATCTACGGTGGCTGGGACCGCGACGTGCTGCAGGCCGACGTCGCCGACAACGGGCCGAACCTCGGTGACCGGCTGCTCGACTGGGGCGGTGCGTACAACCTCTACACGCACTGCAACGCGGCCTACGGCGGCTACAACGACGTCCGGCAGCACAGTCCGACGCATCAGGAGTTCCTGCAGCGGTGGGCGTACTCGCTGGGCGCCGGTCAGGTGGCCGGGGACGTGACCACGGAGGGCACGTCGGCGTACGACGAGCTGGCGCTGGTGTACCAGCCGGACATGAAGGACCACGGCACGGGACCGGCGTTCCCGACCACGCCGGGCCACTTCGACAACCCGAACGCGTGCGCGCCGTGAGCAGGCGGCTTACCGGTGACGATCCCGCTGACGGATTCGTTGAAGGGTAAGTCAAATCGCGCGGGGTCGTGGGTGGCGAGGGTCGTTCCAACCCTCTTGCCACCCACGGCCCCCTCGTGGTCGAGGAGGCGGGTGAAGGCCAAGCTCCGCGACGGCTGCGCAGTCAAGGCGGATGGACAGCAAAAAGGCCACCCGCTCGGCGAGTGGCCATTCAGCTTCCGGTGTTGCCCTCTTGCTCAAGGGCGTTCACACGGGCAAGGGTTCTCATAGCGACCCTAGAGTGGAGCTAAGGGGACTCGAACCCCTGACCCCCTCACTGCCAGTGAGGTCCTTGCAGGCCTCTGAACTGCGTCGATAGAGAATCGCCTAGTGAAATGGGGCGCTTGGCGGCCGTTGCTGGCAACTGTGTGTTGTTGAGTGCAGTTGTGACAGGGGGTTTGCCCCAGCTGTGCCCCAGTGAAATTGGTGAGAGGATCGGCCGCTTTCGCCTCGGACTGAACCGACGCGACCGGCGGGCGGCCCGGGTTTGAGATCCAGCCGAGGTGACCATGCCGGGCCGTGGCGGAGGACATCTAGAGCGCGTCCTTGGTCGACACGCCGTCGTTGGGGGACCGGGCACGTGTGGACCGCGCAATCGACTTCGCCGTCAGCCTCTTTGGCCGGTTGCCCGTCCGCGCCATCGCAAACGATCACGGTTAGTGCGGCCTGGGCGAAGGGCGTATCGGCGCCGCCTCCGCTGAATGGTTGTCGGGCTAGGCGTAGTTGGCTCTGACATGCGCTTGCGACACGCTGGGTGTCATCTCGGAATTTTTGAGCGCACTTTTGGTAGGGTTTGCGGTCGAGCTTCCGACACGAACGAGGTGCGATGACCGACACGGCCGCGGTGGCGCGCATGGTGCGCCTGGTCCGAGAGGCCAGGAGCTGGGCCCAGCGCGACCTGGCGCAGGCTGCCGGGATTTCGCAGGGTTTTGTGTCGAAGGTCGAGAAAGGTCTCCTCCCGCTGACGAGTGTGTACCTCGATAAGGTTGCCGCGGCTCTTGCGGTGCCGCCGAGCCTGCTTCAGGTGTCGGATCCGGTCGGCGGGGTCGAGGTCACCTGCCTGCACCACCGGCGCCGTTCGAGCGTCATGTCGGTGACGACCATGCGCGCGATTGACGGGCTGACGCATCTGACCAGGCTTTCCGTCGATGGGTTGTCAACGGGCGTGGATGACGTGCTGCCGCGGCGCGAGCTGATTCGCATGCCCATCGAGAAGTACGGAAACGCCGCAGCGGTTGCGAGCGCGGTGCGGAGCGCGTGGGCACTACCCGACGGCCCCGTCGATGACATGGTCGTTGTGCTCGAGTCCGCGGGTGTGCGCATCATGCGCCGTGACTTGGGCACGACGGCTCAAGATGCGGTGAGCACCTGGCCTGCAGGGCAGCAGCCGCTGATTTTGGTCAACCGGGACTTGCCGCCCGATCGTGAGCGGTTCACGTTGGCGCACGAGGTCGGCCATTTGATCATGCACGAGTTGCCGTCGGACGAGCAGGAAAAGGAAGCCAACCAGTTCGCCGGGGAGTTTCTCGCGCCCGCAGCGGACATCGAGCCGCAGCTGCGGGGCTTGACCGTCCGCCAGTTTCCGAAACTGGCCCAGCTGAAGCTGACTTGGAAGGTCTCCATGGCAATGCTGATCCAGCGCGCGGCGGACCTCGGCTGTATCTCGGCCGGCCAGTTCAAGTCGTTCCGCATCCGGTTAAACCAGTATGGCTGGAGCAAACGCGAGCCGGGCGACCTTCCCGCCGAGACTCCGCTTCGCGTTGCGTGCCTGGTCAAGACCCAGCTCGATCGGCACGACCGCGATGTCGGCGCCGTCGCGGAACTTGCGCTCATGCTCCCGAAGCCGTTCCGACGCCACTACCTGCCCCTTGTGGTGGACGAACCCAGCCTGGCGACGGTGCGATCATGAATTCGGACAACCGGGGACCCGAGGGGGTCAGTGTGGTCAAGCCTATCTCGATCGCGTCAGCACAGGATTCGCAGTACAGCCGCCTGAAAACGGCCTTAGCCGACGTGCTCCTGGTCCAAGCAGACGCGAATGACGCGTATACCGATGTCGCGATCAAGCGTGCCGACCGCCTGGGTGGAGGCATCGTCCTCACCGGGGAAAAGGCTCTCCAAAAGGCTGAACACCTTGTGCGCGTAGAGCGCTACCAGAGGCCGATTCTGCCCGACCGAGGTCGGTACGCGGGCAAGAACCGGATCTTGGCGTCCGCTGCGTTCGACCTCGACTGGATCCAGCGGCAGCGCCGGCTGGGCCTGCCGGCCGTGATGCCGGACGCAGGGTACGTCGGAGAACACGATGAGGACGGCCTGCGAAGCGTCCTACAACGGGCTGCGGACTTGGGGCCTGATGTCTTCGCGCCACTGTTCCTCCATGTCAAGTGGTTGCACCGCGACAAGTTGCCCCGGTTGTACGAAGCGGTCACGGAGGCCGGCGCCCCGATCGCGGTCGCTTTCGAGCATGTCGACGACCCGCTTGGCACGAAGTACGCGATCTACGGCCTGGTGGCGCTTCTGCAAGCACCCGTGCCCGTGGTGCTCCTGCGGTGCGACACGTCGTCCATCGGCGCTCTGGCGTACGGGGCTGTTGCCGCCGCCGTCGGAACGCGGTCGAGCCTGCGGCATATCTACCCGATCTCCGACGGCGGCGGAGGCCGCACACCCAAGCCCGCGGCTGTTGTCGAACGGCTCCTCTCGTACGTCCACCTCGACAAGATCGACCAGACCGCGCAGCTGGACCCGGACCACCCGGACTGGCACTGTTCGTGCGACTGGTGCAACGGCCGGTCGCTCCAGGCGCTCGCGTCTGCGGTGGACCCCGAGCTGGCTGCCTTCCTGCACTCGATCGAGATCCTCTACCGGATTCGCAACGACATCGTGCGGGCCGCCGACCTCCAGACAAGACGCCAGGCATGGACCGAAATGTGCTCTTCCGCGCAGTTCAAGCACATGGAGGTCAATGACACCCGGGCTATGTGGAACGTTCCGGGCTATCTCGGACGGTGGTTCGCGCGAGGGAAGGATCAAACAGACCTCAGCGCGCCGGCGATGCCTCGATGAGGTCATCTTCGATGAGCCGAGCGTAGACCAGCTCCTCGGTCCACCGCGTAACCGTCGTCGGCCGAGCCGTGACGACCGGGCCGACGCGGCCCCGGTGCTCGACGACTGTCTCCGCGGAATCGGCTCGCACAACCCACACTCCGTAGCGCTCGGCGGCGACGAGACAGGGACTAGGCGTTGGCTGGTCCCGGGGGAGAACCAGCACCGTGGAGCTGAAGCCTGCGAAGCCGCTGACCACTTTCATCCCCTGCTGCCAACGCGAGCCAGCAGCCAAGACCGCCGAGAGCTTGACCGCGGACGGCGGGGCGGGCAGCTCGGGCCACTCCCATAACGCGACTGACGAGCGGTCGGTGACGGGCGGGGTGTTCGTTCGTAGCCGGAGGGCGTGGGCTGCCTCGTCGAGTTGCGCCAGAACGGAGACCCTGCTCCCGAACAAGGTGAGGCCCTTGACCAGAATTCCCGGCCAGCCAAGTGCGTCGACGGCGAGTATTTCAGGGGTGTGGCTGTCGCGCTCGGTCGAGAAGAGCAGGCCGCCCTGCCGCTCACTGGACATCGGTCGCGCCTTCTTCCCGGATTCGTGCTGACGGCCGGTCCCGGAGCCTAGACGCGTCACCCGATCGCGCACCAGGGTGAGGTCCGTCATTGCTATCTGTGTAACGGCGATGCACCTGCCACTCCGCCACGATGGTGAGTTCGCCACTCGTCTCGTCGCGTAGCTCGAAGTACACGGAGTCACCGGGCGCAAGGCCGAGCGCGCGGAGCAGCCGGACAGGGATCGCGACCTGGTTGACCTGTGAAATCCGGCGAGGCCCCACCAAGTCCTGCATCTTGTAAGATTACAAAAATTACAAATTTTAGTCCAGTCCTGGGGACCGCTCGTCCTCGTCGAAATTTCTCGATCGCCTCTGCGTCTACGCGCTTCGAGGGGCGCCGGGTACTGAGCCAGAACCGCCCCGGTATTTCGCCGAGATCCCGCCGTCGCCGGACATGCGTGCGACTACGGATCCGGCGGACTCCCAGCAGCTGCCTCGGGCGCTAGGGAACGGTGGTTCCGGACGGCGGGCTTCTGGACCGTGGGGAGGGGCAGGCGACGTGGGCGGGCTTCGCGCAGGGCGCGGGCGGCTGCCGTGAGGTCGTAGCGGCCGCCACGCTTGTAGACCTTCCAAAGGAACACGAGCCGAGCTAGCAGGCTGAGGAAGCCGAACCCACTTGTCGCCGCGACCACAATCGCAGTCGTCGTCACGTCGATCATCTCTGAGTCCCTTCGGTCTCGCCGCGGCCGGGAGGCTCAGAACGGCGGTTCGGGATCCAGAATGAGCTCGACATCGAGGGCCGATGTATTGGTCGGTGTCACACTCTGCGCTGCAGGGGCAGCGGTTCGCTGCTCGCGTAGCCAGACACCCTTCGGCGAGTGATCGAATGCTCGCCGAAAGGCGGCCTCCATCGCACGCTGCAGCCGGCGGTTGTAGGCGTCGTAGTTCACCTGGGCCAACCACTCGACTGCGTCAGCTCCCTGTCCGCTGACAGCTTCGTCTGCCACCGTCGTCAGCGGCCAGGCCCACGTTGCCCGAGTGGCTTGGAATGTGATCCCTGCGGCTTTCGCGATGATCGCGAACTCTCGGGTCCTGCCGACCGCCGAAGCCAGGTCGGGGCGCAAGTCGGCGTATTCGTCAGGCAAGTCGTCGACGATGGACTGCATCTGCTGCACAGTCTGGCTCCGGGCCTCGGCCCTGATAGCGCGCACTTCATCGATGTTGATGAAGCCGAACTCGAGGGCCTTGTCGACGAAGACCCGTAACGGAGGCTGTAGAGCCTCCAGGTGCTCGGGGTCGTCGACATCCCAGGCAAGCAGAACGGCTTCGATGAACGACGTGTACTTGTTCGAGGATAGTTTCTTCGCTGCCTTGATGACGGGTTCGAGGCCCGGAATGGGCTCCCAACCCGGTGCCGTGGAGGTCTCTCGTAACGGCCAGAGGGCCGATCTGCCACGGTTAGAGAACATCAGCAGTCGGCCCGTGGCCAGCCAGGTAGCGAAGGGTTCCCCGATCGGCTCCGGCACCGCGTGGGTGCACCAGCCGGTTGGCAGGCGGATTAGCCAGCCAGGTGGGTCGACCCGGTAGAGCTCGGAGTCGGCTGGTTCGGCGTGCCGCAGCAGCCAGCGCTCGAGTTCGTCCATCTCGACCAGCCGACGGGCACGCCAGACGGCTGTGGCCCCGCGACCGGGCCAGTCGTAACCCGAGGAGTCGCATTCTCGAGGGTTACGGAGGTCCTGGAGTTCCTCGTCCCACTCCTCGCCTAGCTTGTCCAAGGCAGTTTGACCGCTGCGTGGGGCGTGATTGGAGAGCCATGCGCGGGCGAGTTTGGCCGCTGCTTCGAAGCGACGTGGGCTGTGCCAGGCCACATCGGCCTCCAATGCGGCTGCAACACGCAGCAGCCGCCCGTCCGCGATACTCCGCTTCGAGGGCGGCTTCAGGCGCACGTCGTAGGCCTCGTTGAGCACGACTTGCTCGGGTTCCGTGCAGGTCGCCGCGACTGCAGCTTGCCAGAGCCGGATGGCTGTGCAGTGCCGCAGCAGCGGTGGGAGGCCGTCGAGGAAATCGTCCGTGAAGGGCGTGACAACCGCGATCGCGGTGATCACTGCGTCGGTCAACTGGCGGGATTGGTAGTCCTTGCGCGCGCGGACCGATTGGCCGGGCAGCCGCAGTGACACAGCGCGAGCCCGTTCGGTGGTGCCCAGCGGTAGCCGCAACCGCAGTCGGACTCCGGTACGAGGCTGCTTGCGCCCAAGTGGCGCAGCCGGATACCGGAGCACGGTCGAGATGTGGGTAAGGCGATCGTCGCGCTTCCGCAGCTCCTGGCGGTGGAGGTGCTCGTCCAGCAATTGCCGTACGATCTGATCTCGCGACTGCCCGCGGGCGTCGACGATTGACATCAGGGCGCTCATGGCGCACTCAGGCACGATGACGTTGGTCTCCTCCAGCGCCGCCCGCATCCTCCAAGTATCCACATGTTCGGCTGCGGTCCTTGGCGCGCGTCGGCCAGTTCCGGCGCGGCTGGCGAAGGCCGTTGGCTCCGACGCAGGGCAAGGCAGGCACCGAAACGTGCGAGGCGAAGTCGGTATGTGAGGCAGCCCGCCAATTTACCTTCAAGGGGCTGAGACTCAGCCACAAGACCTGGCCGGATCGCCGGGGGTTGGCGCGCCGGCGACGGCCCAGTCCCGCAGGCTGAGCCTTGCCGAAACTGCCGTCTTGGTCTGCGATGCGCAGAACTACCCGAGGGTGTGAATGTGGCTGCCCTGTAGACCGGCGGCGCCCTTCGTCGAGCCTGCGTTTTGTCGGTCTGGAGTGTTCCCGCTTTGTGGACGTGGTACCGGCGTGTCGATTTGCGTCGGGAGGATCGTTCCGGCCTTGCGCCCTACATCAAAGACCGGAACATCCGGGGGCCGTCCTTTTACGCATCGGTGTCGGCTGGTGGAATCTGTGCCTCGAAGATGTCGACTACGACTTCGGACGTGGTTGTCCCATCGTCGATGGTCTCTCCGCTGCCGCGTTCGAGAGTGTGGAGGCGCACCCATTTTCCCTGGTCGGCTGCCTCGCAGGCGACTGCAACGGCGGTTCCGATTGGATCGCCGTTCGCTTCTTCGCTTGTCCACGTGGCTCGGACTTCGATGTTGGGGGGTAGCGCCCAAGCGCGGAGTTCGGCGCTCGCCGGTACAAAGTCTTCCTCGGTGAATAGTTGGATTGCCCATCCGAGATCGCCCTCTTCGTCGATCTCATTGCTGATCTTCATACCCAAGCCGATGAGATATGCCGCGGACAGGTACTCCTCGAGTTCATCCGGGCTATCCCCGAAGTACGCCAGGCGCACGTCGCTCGAGCTCCAACTCGATACGGAGTTGCCAGCGTCACGCGCGGACCGTTCGCGGAGAAATTGGTGGACGGCCAGCTGAACGGCGTCCGGAAGTGGCTGTAGGACGGCACCGAGCGCTGCCTCGTCGCGTGCGCGGAGGAATTCATTCAGACCGCTGATCAGACGGTTGGTGTGCTCGAGGTCCGTCGCTCCGAGCGTTGTCACAGCCTCAAGGTTTCTCGTGTCCCCGTCGTTCAGGGCGTAGATGCGGCTCTTGCCTGGTGTCGTGTGCGCGAGGAACTCGTGGATGGGCACGTTTACTCCTGTTTGGTGCGATTTCAGCACACGCTGACGGCTGGGGTGGTGCTAACTCAGCAAGTGAAGGCAGGGCGTATCGGTCACGCTACGGACGTGATCGCATGGCCTGGGAACGATGTCAGCTCCGGTACTGCCGGTGCTGCCTACCCGGTCACTATGCCACGCCATGTTCGCGGTTGTCGACATGGCTCTGATGCGAGGACCGACGGTAGCGACGACTCACGGGTAGTCGTGGAGGCCCGGAAAGTGACGGGCTGGGCTGCAACGGACTTGTCGGCCTTCGTCAACCCCGGATGGCCCTCGCAGCGGAAGATCTCCGATCACGTGCGGGGTGTTTGGTGCTTTAGACGGCGCGCCAGGTGGTGTGTTCGGGGGGAGTGGTGCTGCTGGCGAGTGCCTTCTCCCAGCGGGTTTGTAGTCCGTCGAGTAGGCGCTTCGACGGTCCCACGGCCAGTCTGCGAGCGGCCAGTGGGAAACGAAGAAGTGTGCATCGCCCATCAGAGCCGACAGTGCGAATCCCGGCAAGCTGCGTTGGCTTACTCTGTGGCGGCGCTGTGCTGGCGCACGCCGACGAGTAGGGGTCCGGAAATGGCCGTCGAGGGCTTAGGGCGTGTCCTGCGGATCTTGTTCATGATCGTGTGCGGACAATGAGTGTGTGGTGGGTCGTGGTGAGCTGACGGATAAGGCGTGGGCG
>Ga0307518_10002073_pt1 | contig 14733 bp, 9 predicted proteins | sample 25_EM_MG_FD_203889 | JGI IMG/M metagenome (GOLD analysis project Ga0307518, IMG submission 203889) | Populus trichocarpa ectomycorrhiza microbial communities from riparian zone in the Pacific Northwest, United States - 25_EM | ecosystem: Host-associated > Plants > Roots > Unclassified | place...
TTTTTTTATTAAAAATATCTTTTTTTTTTAATCAACAACATTGTTTCATGAAAACCATATAAACGAAACAAATATATAATTGCTTAAAATAATCAAAGAATGACTAATTCATGAAAACCATATAAACGTAACAATTAAAAGACTAATTAATTCTCATTGAATATTGGACAATTTGTTACAATTTCTTGCATATTAGATTTATAAATAATTGCTTAAAAAGTGATTGTAAATATAAGAAAAAAAAGGTATAATTTCATTTTAAAAGTATCATATATTAGATGATTTGTTAAATAGCATTGAAATTGTTATTTTAAATAAATATTTGTTTTAAATTAAATACAAAAGTTTTATGGGTTGAGGAGGCCAAGCCCACGTGCATGACCTTAGAAGGGAAAAGGGCAAGTGCAAGTGAACCTAGACTAAGCTCGTGCCCCTATACCCATTTACATTAAGCGGTCGACATGTCATTTGTTATAACAGTTTTCCTACTACTTCCGGTGGTTGAAAATCAATTCAATGATTTTTACCCTTAAAGCTCATTTTTCATCTTATTTTGACTAAAAAAAACTCTCTAAAACATTCTAGAAACTTAAATTATCTCATTTGAAACTCCAAAACTCCAGAAAATAACTCTAAAAATAAAAAATCAATCTGGATCTAAAAAATCTTTACGGGCTCTGATCTACTTTTTCAGCATGGTTAAGGGGCAAAACCACCACCTTTGAACTTTCATCTCCAAAACAAACTTATTGACATCAATTTTAACCTCTTTTTAGTCGGAATGTAGTCTATCAATTTTTTTCTCTTTATTCTCAAAACATATGAACTGAAAGTAAGGAAAATAAAGTTAGAAGACTTAAGAAAAAAATTTAAGGACCAAGTTGTGAGAAAACAAAAACATAAGGGATAAAATTTAGCTCTTCTACATCAATATAGCACTACGAGACGTGAACGGTGCTACTATGTCTAGAGGCACAATAAAACATCATTTTGATTTGGTATATTTACTAAATAAGTGACTCGTGCCACGCTTTAGACTGGACCTATTTTTTTTCCGACTTAAAAAAAAATGCCAAGTCGAAGTAAATGTTCTTAAAAAAAATCTAGTCATTTACTTGATTGGGTTTAAAAAGCTCAATTAATTCAATAATATGATTAGATAAGAAGATATTAACAACAAATAAAGAGAAAGAAAATATACAATAATGATTCAATACAATAGATGAATGTTAGTCAGTATTATAAAAATATATCCTTATAATATTCTTAAAAGGTCTTCAATGACTTTATTTGTTAACAAAATACAAATTAAATGAGGACGACATAATCACATAGAAATAAAAAAAATAAAAGAAATTCTGAATCTCAATTCCAAGCAAATAAATTGTTAAATGACGAAACTAAAAAGAAAATAATTTTAAAAAGCAAAAAATAAATTGACTCGAGTTTATCTGAGTTAGCACGCCAAATCCGTAACCTAGTTATCAAATTAGAATAACCTCGTGGGAAGAAAATTAAATAAGATTATGAAATTGAATTTGTAAACCAACCTAATATTAAGGAGAAAAACTGAAAAAATAAAATAAAAAGCAACGCAAAATAAAAGACCCAAGTCAACCTTGGTGAACTTGTTGAATTTATGACCCGAGATATGAAATTGGGATAACCTAATAGAAAAACAAATGTCAATCTCCAACCAACCTAATGTTGATGGATGAAATTAAAAAAATATATAATTTTAAAAAATGATCTAGAAAGACCAAAGTCAACTCGGTCTTATTTTCCTAACCCATGATACGAGTCATGAGACTGGATTACACCATAAAAAGTAAACCTAAAAAAAATAGTTATGTCAAATTCCCAACCAACCAAAATAATTAGGGATAAAAAAAATTCAACAAAAAAGAATGGAAAAGGAAAAAAAAAAGGATCACCATAATAGGGGTGACAAGACGCATCCGGAAGGCTTGACAACGCTGCACGCACCATTTATTTGTTGGGGCTTACATGGCACACGCCACTCATTTTTCTATTTAAATTATATTTTTTATATATTAAAAGATTTAATTATTCTTGATCCCACATGGAAATTACAAAAAAAAAAAAGCTAGAATAAAATGACAAAAACACCTCTATAAGTAAACCCAACAAAGTTTAATTACAAGGGTTATTTAAGTCATTGGAACATGTAAAACAATTGAAAAGTAAAAAAAAAAAAAAACCCCTTTACCTAAGGTTTTTTTTTTTTTTTTGGATTTATAGGCTGTGTGAAAAATTTTTTTTTTTGATAATTTAGAATATCCGGACCAATTTACGCATACCATAATTAATCTCAAAACCCACTAAACATACTGAATATTTATTTGCAGATGAGGTGGACAAAAGTTTGCCTTGACCTGAACATTTATGAAGCTATGTGTCTCCCAAAAATGCTTTGATGTGCAGCACATCCGCTCTTTCCTTACACATGTCCACCATGTCACCACACAAGTATTTTTCCTTATCTTGATCACACATAATTACCTATAATATAAAACGTGTGCCTATTTTACTGTATATATTTTTACTGTTTCTTCTCTCAGATTTCACTGTAATTTGTAATGGTAAGATTTTTGAAAATTTTTAATTTGATTCTTGAACTTTGTTACGGCGCAATTGAGCCCAAATTATAGCCTAATTGAATATTTTTTTGTGGTTGAGGACTGAATTGAATGTCAAGAAACTAAAGTGTAAATTAAGAGTGATTTGGGTGGTGTGTTTAAATTTATTTGTAAAGTACATTTTTGTTTCACATATATATATTTTTTTGGCTATAAAGTAACCAGTCCTTTGCATTTTTAAAAATTGGATTTCAATACTAAATTTTATTTTCATTATCTTTTAGTCCAGTGAAGAGAGAGAGAGAGATATCGAGATCGATCCAGCCTAGAGAGATAAATGTCATTTCTTCGATTCCGGCCACCAAAATGTTAAATATTTATTCTAAATAGTTTTATATAATGAGGGAAGTTTGACTTAAGTGTTTTTTTTTTTTTTACATTGAAAGTGTCTAGAAAAACCATATCTGAGGTCGTGAAGAAATTAGTTTTCGAGTTGATTTTAAATTTTAAATCAATTTTTTACACTTTTAAAGATTAAGAATTAGTTTAAAAATGTTATTAGAGTGATTTTTAGATGTTTTGTTAACACTAAAAGAGGTAGATCTTTAGAGGTAGATCAACTTGGTGCATGAATACAAGTTCATGGCCACAAAGCAGCCAGAGAATCTCGTGTTATTTTAGTAATACAATAATTAATGGTGATTATGGTTGCTGAAAAGGAAAAAAAATAAAAATAATTGCCAACTATCTTGTATTGTTTATTCTTTAAAATCGTGGAGGATTGGAATTACAAGTATTTCCTATTGTTAAAATATATAGCTTATATATGAGGTAGTTAAAGAAAATTTTATTTCATGTTAAAAAAGTAAAAATTTTTGTTAATCAAATCGATAGATTTAGATGTTGGAGAGAAAATCAAAATTATATCTATTAATACTTGGGCATTTGATATTATATAACATAAATGATTATTATTATTTTTAAAAAATTAATTAAATTTTCAGAATTAATTAGTCTAATAATTTTATATAACACCTCTTCTCAAGTTCAAATATTTTGAATGAAAAGTTATCTTTTAAACTCTACAGACTAAAGAGATGTGCCTCCAAATTTTACAGATATATTAATCTAAAACTATTTTTTTTTTAAATACTAGTTTGATGTTGATAGAAATTAACTAGAAACAATTTTCTTTTCTCCTTAATTTTTCTCTACAAACTCTTTGTTTATTATGTCTATCATAAACAAGACATAACTTCTTAATAAACTTATAGAATTTATTGTCTATAAGTTTAAGACTTTGTTGTATCCTGAAGGTATATTACTTTAACCTTACAGCAAATATAGTGAGGGCAATTAATATATTAAACATAGTGATTTTCATGCCTCAAAGCCTATTTGCTATACTCGTTGACATTACACTTCTAGCCGTTTTCTTCTCTATACTTTGGTTTTTTAGCATAATAATAATAATAATAGTGTTAGAGAATAATATCAATTATATTTTAAAATTTTATTTAAAAAATTCAACTTTTAAACTGAGATAGTTCCTTGACATGATGTCAGAACTTTTATGACTAAATGATTATGAGTTCAAATCTCATAATTCTCATTCTCTCTTCTAGTTAAAATCTAATTAATAGCATAAAGCAAACCTATATAAATTTCAAACTCAAAAAGCCTATATATAAGAGAATAATATACATCATTTCTTAATATTTATACCCAGAAAATAATATAACATGCATGGATTTCCCAAATCTTGTATAAAGCTCTATACTGTAAAAGAAGCAGAATTCACTGCTCGCTGCTCCAAATAATGGCTGTACAAACTCCTGTGCAAATAAAATCCGACCATGTTCAGAATCTTATACCGAACGAAGAACTTGGCTTTCTTCCTTCTTTTCTGAAATCTTCGGAGGAGACCTCATCACCTTAACACGAAATGTTGCCTGCACATGGAAGCTCACTATGTTTTGTCACATAGAATTTATTTGGAAACACATTCTATTGCAGGGGACGTGCTAGGACCAGCATATGGTGGTTCTGATTCCTAGATTGCATTTGGAATATGGATTTAATCTGATTTCAGAAGAAAAGCTATGAACAGGGCAGGGATTATTTGTCACCTTCTTGTCCGAGCCAAACTCAATCATATCTGATGGATGGAATCGGGCAGGAAAGTTCGGAGTTGCCCTATACCGTCTCCCCTCATTACTGCATATGTACAAGATTTCAATCTTACAGAATAACTCCATGATAATATATGAAATACAGGAAGATGTATCTTGATTTCCTCAACTTACTCTGTGATAAAGGTACCATGCTCACTCCGCAAATCAATTAGGTAAAATGCACCATTTTTACAAGAGATACGAGCATGCATTTCTGAAACCTGACATTAAAAATTACAGAAAGGAACAGTTTTTTTTTTCAACTTCAATGGAAAAGAACCTTACAGCTACACTTTTGCTATTCATATCGAAATAAGTTTTCCAAGGTAATCTAAGAACTCTGTAGGCATATCAGGCCTGTATTACCTCAGGTGCGGGTATCACTATGGACATTCCCGGAAAATCATCATGTGACACACTCCTGCAACCACAACACAGCATCAAAAGAAGTGTCATGTGCTGATGATCGCGGACTGATGATGAAGCCATCCACAGAGTTGAAATTGGTCTTTTGTGATTAAATTAAATTGAAATGCATACCCAACCACACAGGGTTTGTTCTCATCCCTACTTAAACCAATAGGTTGTGAAGCAACAGCCTCATTTCCACATGGTAAAAGAAACCACCTACAGAACAAGGAAGATTGATAATGAAAAAGTGGTTGCTTCATTAGATTATCAGCCAAAAAGAAGATTCAAGGCGTTATGTTCCAAGAAGAAGATTGACAAGGCGCATAATACGTACTCTCCATCAAGAGCACGCTCTAGAGCATCATCATCTTCAAACCATCTTCGCAACTGGTCACTGGCCTAACAAAATGAACAATCACACATTAGATTCCATCACATATCAGAATCTTCTAATTTCAAGAATAAGATACTATGAGCAACACTTGAAAATAGATTTCATGCTGCTAAGGCAACATACTTTGTCTGAGAGTCGGCAACTTAGAGACCTGCCTTCAAGTTTGGAACTGCAAAAGAAAATCAGATTTCCAGTTGAGTTAAAAGAGAGTAACATAAGAAAAGGTACAATAAATGAGAAGATTATTCTTACAGAAGGAAAGAATTCTTCATTTTTTCTCAATTCTAACAACCATACGGATTTATTTTAACACTTGTTTTTCTAGAATCCCTCATCTGTGTGATATCTCTTTCTCACTCCCAATGCTGAAAGATATCTTTTAGGATCATGAACTACCCATTAGCCCATAGCTCTAAAACGCTAACCACGTAAATGCTTTAAATTTTCAGTCCAAAACAGAGTAAAATAGCATGCCAAAGCTCTTCATTGTGAAAACCGAATTACAGATGAGAGACAACATATGACCTCTAATATGCTATAAGCTTCTACAATCACAAGAAAATCACGTGAACCAATAATTTATCATCTAATTGGGTTTTCAATAGATTAAGTTTTCTGAAACAAATGTATATAATAAATATCTGAGAACAAAATTGACTAACTAGAAAAGACTGAGTTTTCAAGTTTGAACCTATTTCCGCCCAAGACCCAATTGAGCATCACAGGCATTGCTATGTCAACGAAAAATCTGCCACCAACTCTTCCTGGGTGAGGTATCCGAAACTTTGTCAAGAACTGAAAACCAGGTCAAAAGGCATCATGGTTTTGGACGAAAAATTCAGACTGCTGTTTTAGGTTTTCTAACATGTAATCAACAAAGACACCTACCGACAGTGGACCAAGCCCTACACCCAGATACGCCTTGTATGTTGAAGCCATAATTGCCGCCATTCTTGCCATTCCATGGATAATGGCAACTCGAAGTCTTCTAGCATTCTCATAGCTGTGGAAAGAAGTAAGTGTGAGTGAACTAAATAAAGCCATTGGTTAAAAAAAACCCATCATATATATTTATACACACAAAACACCGTGTCAGTCAGAATCTGAATATAGATCAATCCATGCTAACAAGTGTCCTAAATTCTAATGTACTAAATAGCATGCAACATCCTGCAAACTATTCAAATTAGAGGATCTTCCATGGTGAGTGGCAACATCATAATCTAAGAAAGAGAGACGCAAAAAATGGCAGGGAAAATAGTTTATAAATGCATAGTTTTTGTCAGTTAACATTGTTTACCCATGATACATCATAGTCTGTTCACACAAAGCTTTGCATACTTTTACACTGAAGATACTTTCCAGAAAACTAGAATAGGAATTTCCTGAAGATTAAGATTCAAATATAATCGGATGATTTCTTTCAGCAAATTGTTCCCTAGATAAAGTCTGTTTTTTGATGAGATGACTACCAAATAATACAGATCTGTTGCATGCACAGGTACACAGATACACTCAACATACTTATTTTTTAAGTGGATTTTTCCGTGGTCACTACTTAAGGGGAACAAAACTCGAGACTATTTTGAACAAAGCCTTAAGCTCAAAATTCTGAGATGCATTCCAAATGTCCACAGGAATGATTTCCACTTCATCTCCGATTCTCATATCAGGACATTATAACAGCCTCGAAATTTAAGCATTTTCAAATTATTTTAAAAATAACTAACATGTTACCTCCTTAGTGATGAAATAACGTCAACAGAGGTTCCTGATTCAACACTTTGTTTCCATGCTTTATCAAGCTCCAATGCAAGTTGGTAGCTATCCTGCCATATTGAAATATGGAGTTCATTTAGGTGTATTTTTTAGATTGTTCATTTGACTCATTTATTTATGTGAGAAAAGAAAATTGTGATGTCTAGAGGATGTAGAGTGATAAATGTTTTTCAGCAAAGAAGACACATACCAAAATTCTGGAAGCATTAGAGAATTACACAGGAGGCCAATGTTAATATGTGATACAATCCTTGGCACTGTTTACATATTTGAAGGTAAAAACTACAAGTGAAAGCATCGGTCCAGATTCACAAGTAGGATCGAACAAAGAGAAATTAAGGTATACCTCAATGGCCATGCACCCCCCTTGACCCATATTCGGTTGCATGGCATGGACAGAATCCCCAAGCAAGGTCACACGACCCCTTCCCCAAGTAAGAATGGGTTCCCTGTCATATATATCACGTCGAAGAATGGCATCTTCATCTGTGGCCAGTATCAAATCTATCACATTATCACACCAACCCTCAAAAATTTTCAACAACCGATCCTTTTTACCTGCCGAAATATCAATCAGCAAGATAACATTGGAAACTGACATTAGAAAATGATAAAAAACTTTCACCACAGTGACCAGTAAAAGGACAAATACTTGAAATATAACTTGAGCAACATACAACAAAAATATTATTTATTTCCCAAAACCCTCTTTTACAAAAGGAAGGCCTTCCTGTTGTAAATTTACCAGGCAGTTAGCATCTTCATAACAGACCACATTCCACAATCATTTTTGCTAACAACACAAGTTGCTATAGTATGACAAGCATATTTTAGCCTTATTGCTTTAAGTTTATGACTTCTCAGTTGAATGCATAGACTTTTGTCAGATGCAACCATTTGTGTTTTTTAAAAGGATTTATATGAATTTGAATGATCAATTGTGTTGTCATGCCAAACACAAATATGTTGCATGAAATTAATTTTATTTCTACTGAACACTAAAAGCTGATGTTTCAACTGTATAAATTTGTCAATAAAATTTCCTGTTCAGAGCATGCTTATAATGGATCTGGAGCATCAGAAATGTATCTACCACGGGGGCCATCCATGCCACCAGGTTGTTCCTTGTGAAATGCATACCACTGCATCTTTCCAGCACCCACATCTGAAGACACGAAGTATTGTTTGTGACCCAAAAATACACGATACCTTCAGGGAAAAACTCAAAGTAAGCATCTAGACCAAACACAATTCAACTAATACAAAATGTACACTCCACTAAATCCTAACTAGGTAAACTGTGACAGAAAAAAAGCGGCGTTTGGTGGAAAGTTGGTATGCAATGAAATGAAACATACCCAACAGTCTCGATATCGACAGGCACAAAATCTGCTATACCAGTATAACATGTATAGCCTGAGTACACTGCCTCCTTGGGTCCAAATAAGTTCTTCCTCACCTGTGCACAAGACAAACATAAGAAATTCAAAATCACACTGAACTGCATAGCTCCAGAATGCTAGAGACTGCACGTGTAACAGAACTTTCATACACTCTACTTCAATTGTGGCAGTTGGCTGGTAGCATTGGTTGAGATCATTCAAAAGAGAATTTTTATCTTTTATAAAATCTGGTTTCAAAGGGATAATGAAAGTACTTGACATAGTAATACCTTTGACCATATTCCATCAGCACCCACTAGGAGATCACCTTCAAATTGTTGTCCATTCTCGAGCACCACAGTGATCTAAACTTGTAAATTTTAAAAGAACAATTAAATGAATGTGCAAATTCAAGAAGCAGACAAGATGCTTTTAATTAACAAACCAGCAAGTCAAATGAATATTTGGTTGAGCAAGAAACGAAAACCAGAAAGAACTCTCATTGAGGGAAGATTTTGCCAAAAGGACAATCTTCAACAAATCAGCAGTTCATACTACCTTATTCCCTTCATCCTGAAAACTAACAACATTACTATCATTAAGAATCACATCATCTCCAACTGCACGAGCTAGGATCTGTTGCAAAGTCATTCGGCTAATAACTCTCGTGACAGGAAGCCCTCTTTCTGCTGCTGGAGTGAAGGTATCAAACTTGACATACCTGATACCATTCTTCATTCATTGTCAATTGAAGCTAACACTTACATCAGACAGGGCATCCAAAAACAATAAATTTCTGAAACGGCAATTTTTGTTAATAACACAAGACTTTTCTTCAATTCTATAAACTGCAAGTGGTCCATGTCTACCAATAATCATTTTTTTAATAGCACAAGACTTTGCTTAGAAATTCACATCGTCAGTTGACGCCAAAATACGATGATCACATAAGTATTATTGGCAAACTTCCCTAGCGTACCAAAGAAAGAAAAAGAATTTTCAGTTTCAGAAGCATTAAGCTGGAAATAAAATAAAGGTTGGATTGTTTTTTTAAGCTAACTATCCAATTCTAGTTGATTAAAAGGAAATTCATAACACCAAAACAAATACAAACAGAACAAACTTGGGATATAGCCAAATCAATCTCAATAGTTTGTGTATCAGTAAATGAAATTCATTCACTATCACTGTTTTTGGATTATGTGAGCGTGAATAATCATATCTTTCAACCTTCACGATTATCTAAAATCCGCATACAAGTGAAATTGTGAGTCAAAAGATGCAAAATTCATCCTCATATATCAGTTTCACATTTTTGAAGTGTTCAAAACTTAACTTGCTAATCGCCATGCCCATAAACTTCAACTGCAACTATAAAACAATGCCAGCAGCAAGAAAAACAAACCAAGTAATTTCATCAAATTCCATCACCATGGATGCAGCAAACCATAACTACCAAGGTTCAATTTCTTTAAACATAACCAAAAGGACCATAAACGTTAGATTGAGAGGGCCAACCACAAAGCTATAAACTAAAAATGAAAACAAATACCAAATGAAGGGAAAACAAGCAAGGACATGCATATAGGATTAAAGGTTGGAAACAACATACCAAGTACCAGAAACCCCATCAACAAGTCCATTAATCCTATCACCCGTGATACAGCCAGCTCTCATAACCTCTTCAGCAACCTCTAAATCAATAGCTTCCAAAGCAGCTAATGCATTGCTCTGTATCTGAATTGGACCTCTATATTGCCCTTCTCCTCTTACCGCACTCAAATCCTTCTCAAAAACCATCACCTCAAACCCTTTCCTTTTTGCTGCCAACGCAAAAACCAGCCCTCCAATTCCACCTCCAGCAACAAGAACCTTTAACTTCCTTTGTTCTGACTGTTTCCCTCTTGATTCACTCACAGCAGGTGCCTCGGTCACTACAGCATTCACATGTTTCAATTTCTTAGCACTACTTGTCTTGGTTTTGAAGTTGTAGTTATAGTGCGTGGAAGACGAGAATTCTACGGATGAGTTGCTAAAGATTGGAACTGGAAAGTGGGTTCTTGAGAAAACAGCCGTTGGAGTTTTACAAAACAAAGTTGAAGATGCCATTTTTCCTAAGTCTTTCTTGTTCTGTATTTACCGGGAATGTTCAAAACAAAGATTAAAATGTGTACGGACACTAATCTTTGCAAGGAAAATGGATGTTATGCTATTACTCTTTTTGATGCCAGTAGCTTGCCTTTGAGAAGGGAAGTGTTTTTTTTTTTTTTTTTTCTTGTTAAAAATTGGTGGGGTTCGAGAGATTATGAGCCAAACCATGATGTTTGAAGCAACAAATATGGAACACCAATCCCATAGATTGTTAAGCCATGTGTCACTTCCATGTAGTGTATCTTTGACAATGAAATTAGATACAGCTCAAACTAAGCGTAAACTTTATGAGCTGGAGCTCCTGCAAATTTTTTTTTTTTTAAAAAAAAAAAAACAAATTGTTTTGAGTACAGATTTTTTACTATTTATAACAAAAAAAACGTATCAATGTAATAAATGATTCAATATATTTGGCATGTAAAAAACGTATTTAGGAGTAGCAGTACAAATTTGGTTATGTTGTTATTATGAAGACAATATTGATTGGACGACATTAGTCATGACAACTCAACTTGTATTGTATTTGATATGCATTGAACTGGAATGCACTGGACAATTTTTTTTGTTTTATGCTTTTTAGACAATGGATGGGACGATCAACTCGGGACTTGGATGACTTTGGGTCAACTTTTGGAAATTACTTCTTTTTATGTTTTTTTTTAAAAATTAATTTAATACTAAAAAATTAATTTTAGTATTTAGGAGTAGCAGTACAATTTTTTTTGTTTTATGCTTTTTAAGATAAACATGAGTAAAAAATTTATTGATTTTTTTTTTGTCAAAACGAGATTGTTTTAATTTTTTTATTTGGGTCAACTTGAGTTGACTTTCTCGACTCATAATCTAGGTCTTGTCCTAGGTCGATTTTCAAGTCAAGTTTTTAAATTATGATAATAACTACTTTTGTATATACATTGACTTGGGTAAACCCGGGTTGACCCTCTTGATCGGCAACCCAAGTCTAGCCCTAGGTCAATCCTCAAGTTGGGTTTTAAAACTATAATAATAACCATTTTTATCCTTACATTGACATAGGTCAATAGCCAACTTGAATTGTGACCTGAGTCTTGCCCTAAGTTGACTCTCGAGTCAGGTTTTAAAATTATAATAATAATCACTTGTATCCTTAAGTTTACCTGGATTAATAGTCAACTCGACTTGTGACCCGGGCTTTACCCAGATCAACCCTTAACTTAGATTTTAAAAACTATGATAATAATTATTTTTGTTCTTATACTAACATAAATCAATCGGATTAATCCTTGTGAAGAAAAGTGGTCAAGTTTGTCCTACCCCTTTTTATAGAACAAAAAATTCCTTACTAGAATATCCTTGGACAGGACACAAATAGATATTTATATTATCCAAAGATACACCAAATAACTTCACAAAAAAATTATCATGTCCAATCTATCTTTGTCCACCATACCAAATACTATTTAAGAGAATGTTTTTTAGGTAGTATCTGGTTACTAGCTAGGACAAAAGACATAAAGACAATGTAAATATAAACGTGTTTGGTTAAAGAATTAGAGATAATAAATATAAAAATAAATATGTCTGTAAAATAATTTTAAAGTGAATTTTTACACTTTCAAAACAGGAAATACAAAAGAGACATGTCTCTAAAGATAATATATTTTTTAATTTTTATCCATAAAATATCATCATAAAATCTCTTAATCCCAAAAATTATCTAACTGAAGTATGTAAACATAAAAAATTATTATTATTATAATTTTTAAACCCGACCCAGGATAAGGCCTAGGTCATAGGGTTGAGAGGGTCAATTCGAGTTGATCCATTTTTTTTTAAATGATCAAAATGACATCATTTTGAACAATTTTTTTACAAAAAAAAAAGTCTACAAGTTTTTGATTTGAGATTTGACCTGGGTCACCTATGTAGTGGGTCGACTTGGGTTTTTGATCCGGTCACACCAAGTCAATTATTTCTCTATTTTTTTTTAAAAACTCGAATTGGTTAAAGCCTTGGATTAGATTTTATAACTATGATTATTATATTATTATTAATTTTAATACTTAATATGAATTAAAATAAAATAAATTATATGTAATTATTTTAAAAAAATATATAAGTTTGACGGCAATATATATTATGAATAAATATTTTTAATTATTTATTCTGTTTTTTTCATCATCAAATAAATATCTAAAGATAATTATTTTGTTTTAAAAATCACTACTAAACAATTTTATTTTTATTTTTATTTTTTCTTATCTTGAAATACTAAAGCCATGAAAAATGAATAATATGTTAACGTGCTGCATTTGGTCACTTGAAAGAAATATCAACTAAAAGAATTAATTAAGCATAGAAGAGCATATGCCATACAATGTTTTATAATAATAATAATAATAATAATAATATATTTTCGTGAATAAAATAATCGGACATGACGAGTCAATTAAGTCTAGTTGGTTGACCGAATGAACAAAAAGGCCTGAACTAACCAATTAGACTTAGACCTATTTTATTTGTGGTAGAAACCAGTGATTGCATTCGCAAAATGATGGTGGGCGGCGGTGCACATAAAATATTTTTAATATATTTTAAAGTAATGTTAATTTTTAAAAATTTATTTTTAATATTAACAGATTAAACTCAACCCTGTTTAAAATAAAATATGCGAGTAATTAGAGTGTGTTTGAAAATATAGTAAAAGTTGTTTTTCAGAAAACTTTTCATTCTAAAATACATTAAAATAATATTTTTTATTTTAAAAAAATTATTTTAACATCAGCACATTAAAATAATAAAAAGATTAAAAACATATTAATTTAAATATATATATATATATATATATATATTTTAAATAGTTTCAAAAATATTTCCCAAACACAATGTGAACACTGCTTAAGGAAGCAGATGCTACTGATCCTTCAACGGTGGTGGAAACCTGTGACCAAGAGCCTGCAGTGGCCTACCCTCCCCAGTCCCCACCTCATTGCTTGATGCTGGTATCAATATCAAGAGTGAGTCCGCAAGTGTTTTTCTTTTTTTAATTAGGTTTCGGTGAAGATAAGGAGGTGCGATATTATTTGTAAAATAAGATCCGTACCATAAAATAATCGGACATGACAGAATCAATAGTATAGTTGGGCTGACCGAATGAACAAAAAGGCCTAAACTAATTAATTAGATTTAGACTTCTTGTTTTTTTTTTTGTTTTTCCGTTGAAACCAGTAATAACATTCACATAATGATAGTGGGCGGCGGTGAATTGAGATTGTACTCTAAGTTATTATTATTTTTTTATTTTTTTTAATATATTTATATATATATATATATATAAATATATTATTATTTTATTTTTTAAAAACTATTTTTTATATCAACATCATCTAAAAATATATATAAAAATTCATTTTAAAAAATTCAAATTTTGCCCAACCCAGTTTGAAACCATAATTATTAAACCCGACCCGGCCAGACATTGCGTTCCAAACAGAAATTGGCTAAATTTTGAAAATTTTCTCTTTCTTTTATTTAAAATTATTTTTTTATATTTTTTGATCATTTTAATATGTTTATATCAAAAACAATTTTTAAAAATTAAAAAATATTATTTTAATATATTTCTAAATAAAAAAACACCTTAAAAAATAGCTACTATCCCACTCTCAAAAACATCCAAGCAAATGCTACGGATCCTTCTTTGGTGGTGGAAATGAACAAGGGCATGCAATTTTTATTTTTTTTTGAATTAGGTTTCGGTGAAGATAAGTAGGTGCGATATTATTTGTAAATACATAATTAAATTTTTTAGGTTATTACTTAGCTTTTAACCCCGCTCGTTCGCAGGGAGTAATTTTTATTAA
>Ga0307518_10002074_pt1 | contig 14725 bp, 7 predicted proteins | sample 25_EM_MG_FD_203889 | JGI IMG/M metagenome (GOLD analysis project Ga0307518, IMG submission 203889) | Populus trichocarpa ectomycorrhiza microbial communities from riparian zone in the Pacific Northwest, United States - 25_EM | ecosystem: Host-associated > Plants > Roots > Unclassified | place...
CTTTGACTGTTTTGCTGACTCTCTCTCTCTCTCTCTCCTCAAAGCTAAAAGCTTGCTTCTTTTTACTACTACAAGTGACTTTTTTTAGTCTAATTCTTTTTGTAAAAGATCCAATCTTCGCTTTTTAATAGGTTGGTTCTTGTAAAATTTGATTTGGGTTTTTGTTTTTAGAGGTGGGAATTTGTAAAGTTGGCAAGAAATTTGAGTTCTTTTGAGTTTCTTGAACTTCAGCTATAGTTCTTTTATTTTTTGTTTTCTTTTTTTAATATGGCGTTTGAGAAAGAATTTTTTTTTTTTTTAAATTCAGTTTTTATTTGTTAATTATTAACTATAAAGTATTCATACAGGGGCTTATATAAGCAGTCATTGATTGACTACTGAGCTGTTTCTGGTCTAAATTCCACTTCTGTGCTCTGGGAGCAGTTGGACTTGAGGTTAATTCACTTAAATTTTGATTTGGTTGTCTTTACTGTTTGTTTCGTAATTGGTGAAGGCATTTTTATGTTCTTTGTTTTCCCACTTCAAATTTTCAACTTGGATTCTTGTTTTTTTGTTTCACCTCCTCTTTCTGGGTTTTATTTCTGGTCAGATTTTGATTATGTTTTAGCAATCTGATCCATTCCTTGTAGTGGTAAATTGACTATTAGGAAGGGTGTTTTCCAGCTTCTCATTCGTTACTATCACTTTAGATTAGTTTGCTTGCTTTCTTATTAGGTTCTTGTTGTAGATCTTTTCTGCATAGTTTTGTTTTTTTTTTGTCTATCATGCGGTAAGTTTCTTGTGTTCACATTGCATGTCATTTTTATTTTTTGTTCTTTCTTTGTAACGGTTGATTCGCTGTATTCAATCTCCCCCTTGTGATGAGGTCAATCTTAATTTCCAATTGAGCTATACTTTATGGAAGGGTTTTTGATTGGGATGGTAAACATTTGCAGTCTTCCTATACACGAGACTTCCGATGATAAAATAACTGGTCGTGGGTTGTTAATCAATTACGAAAGTGCTTGAAGCTTGAAAAATACATTATCAGTTTGAAAGCAAGTTGTGGGAGTGATTATGTTATTTGTACTGTGCAGCAGCATAAAGACTAAGAAAAAAAGTTCATTTCAGTTTTTGATTGTTGTAATTTCCAGAATATGTAATGCAAACCTTAAAATTATCCAGACCCTGCCAAGTGTTGACCAACTCAGATCACAAAGTTTGACCTGGGGAAATGCTCAATAAATTCCATGTTTGTTGAAATTTATGACTGTTATTGATCTGGCACTTACACTTTCTTGTGCATTTCAGGAAGAGTTAAAAGTTCGCAAATTTCAAGGATAAGAACATTGAACCCATAAACGAAGCATGAGTCAACCTAAAATTAAGCGTAGAGTGGGTAAGTATGAAATGGGAAGAACAATTGGTGAAGGAACATTTGCAAAAGTAAAGTTTGCAAGGAATTCTGAGACAGGGGAACCTGTGGCTCTGAAGATCCTCGATAAAGAGAAGGTTCTCAAACACAAAATGGCTGAACAGGTCTGGTTAGTCGATTCTGTTTTTGTAAAATTGTTTGTTTCTCACTGCTTTACACGTCTCAAGAGAAACTGATACAATATGCATTCTCTATGTATGTTTTTCAATTACTTTCTCCTGCACTTCTGAAAGCTTTTGTCCTATTTTCCCCCTTTCGGGCCTAGGAAATTCTTTTATTATATATATGCTACCACCAGTAAAGGTGTTCCAATATTGTCAGAAGAGCTTTAAATGATCCCTTTAGATTTCTAAAATGTTGCTTGTGTTCTTACAGATCAAGCGGGAGGTAGCGACAATGAAGCGTATCAAGCATCCAAATGTTGTTCGATTATATGAGGTTTCTCTTTTAGTTTTCAGCATTACTATAATATGTATGTGTTTTGTAACGTGGTGCACTATGTTACCAAATGTACCCTACAAGCTGTTAGTAATATCTGTAAAATTAGTCCTCCTTTACATCCTTTTCTGCCAAAAGTTAGCAATGTCAGATTTTCTGGTTCTTTTCTTAAATGCTTTTGGCTAAAACTATAGAGTAATTTTTCTCAGTATCCTGTTATCCCTATTTTATCATATAAGTTTTAAGTTCTAGCATCACTGTGAAGAATGGAGGAAGGATTGTCTATTTAGAAATAGTGACCAAGTAGAGCATGTTTGTAAGAGTTATCTGAAATGACATTTAATTTGTGGAATAGTTGTTTGGTTTGACCACGGAATCTTTTTGCATATTCTAGCCTCAATCTATTAAACTGTATTTTAAAAGTCAGTAGCAGTCTTAATTCTATGTTATTTAAAATACTATTTGATATAAATATTCGTCTAAGCTTTATAAGAAAAAAATTGCTGATTTTCAGGTGATGGGAAGCAAGACAAAGATATTTATTGTTTTGGAATTTGTTACCGGGGGAGAGCTTTTTGACAAAATTGTAAGTTGTGTTGTTGTTCATCAAACTTATAATGTTCTCTAGTTTATCCTTGGTAGAGTTTGGTAATTACATATTGAATGCTATTACAACTACTAGAAATTTAATACATACCTGTTAAGGCCAGTCCTGCACGTTGTCTACTTATCATTGACAATTACGATCTTAGTATAATTGTCAGTGCTTGTTTTGCTTACAATAATGCAATCTTGTGGTGATTGGAGCAACAATTTGAAAGAACTGGAAGTTTCTTTTGCTCGTGTATGTTTTCATACCAATTATGGAGCATTTTTTTGCATGTAATATTTTCTGTTTTAATTCTACGAAGGTAAACCATGGACGGATGAGAGAAGATGAAGCTCGGGGATATTTCCACCAGCTTATCAATGCAGTCGATTATTGCCACAGTAGGGGTGTTTTTCACAGAGACCTTAAGGTGCTACTTTAATCACTGTGTAACTTGTAAATGAGTGTTTTATGTATATATTTTGTTCATGACAGGAACCATAAGGGGATAAAGCTGTTGTTCTCACCTGATAAACTTCATTCTCTTCTTGCTTTTTATTGGGTGTCACAGCCAGAAAATTTGTTGTTGGATGCTTATGGGAACCTCAAAGTTTCAGATTTTGGATTGAGTGCGCTGTCCCAACAAGTCAGGGTAACTACCATCAAATCTTCATCGCAGTTCAAGTCTTAATGAACATTAAAGCCAGTTAAATCCAATTATGATTAGTGTCAATTTCATGGTTTCAAAATAATGACCTTAATAAAAGCAGGTTAGGCTATAATAGACTTTTTTCTTTCTTTCAATCATACCCTTCTATAGCTAGGTAGAAGAAATTAGGCTTGAAATTATGGTCAAAATACCAAATTTAAAGATAGAGAACTAACATGTAAACACAAAGAAAATGTATGGCTAACCACACATTAACAATAATTTTCATTTTGGTCCAAAAGTCATTTTCTTCATTTTCCTTGAGCTAGAGAGAGGAGAGAGAAACTCGCATGAAAATGGTGAGGAGAGATAAAGTGGTTGGTTGACACTGATTTCGACCACTAAAAAGATTGATATTGGTGTCAAAGGGTTTCATTTAATGAGATGAGTTCCATTGTGATGTTGTTTGGCCTTTACCTTGACTGAAATAGTAGATCTCGACTCTGAGCTCAAGAAGTTTTATTAATTTAGGTTGATTTTTAATTTTTCAACCCATTTTTGGGTTATTTGATGCATTAAATGAGTTTATTTGTTTCTAGGGTGTTAGGTGTTTTCAGGTAAAAAATGGTTGAAAATAGAATTTTAGTTCAAAAAATCATTTCCCTTGATTTTTCAGTCATCTTCATGGTGGCTGGTTTTGGGAAGAAGACGACATATCATCTGTTGCTGTAGATAATTTGTCGTCTGTTTATTTTTATTTTTTTAAAAAAAGAAAGAAAATTTTTTATTGGTCTAGGCACGTGGGCCTATCTCAAGCCTATGCACCTGAGATTTTGTAACAAGCTTAGCCAATCTGGGCCAATTAGACTTGTGCATCGTAGCTCTTTTTTTATTGGCCTTTTGGATTTAATTTTTTTCCCTTTATTTATTTTTCTTCTAATTTTTTATTTTTTTTCAATTCCATCCTTTAATGTCGGGTTTTTATTGAATTTTATCCTTTAGTATTAGGTTGATGTTAAATCAGTTTTTGTATTTTTTATTATATAATAAAATAAAAAATTAATTCAACACAGTGGAGTCTATAACCTGGATCGTGGATTTGACGGGTTGACTAGGGTTAGCCTGACCCATTTCTTTCATTGTCACTTGAATTTTTTTTCTTTGAAACTGCCATGTCAACAAGGTCACGCTGAGACAACCACACTTTAATTTAAAACGTAAGCTAAACAAAGAGTCGGGTAGAGAGTTTTTAAGTTTGACCTGTTGTACTGAGTTTAATGACAATACCAAAATATTTTCTATGATCTAGATATTATTTTCTTACGTTTAAAAAAAAATTGGTCTAAGCTGCAATGATAGTGCGTGAAATAACCTAGTAAGAACTATTGCCTTACAATTATGAATTTCAAAATGCATTTGTTTGTTCTCTGTTTATGGGCTTGTATCAATGTGGATTCTTTTTTTTTTTAATGGAAATAATATGTTTTTCATTCTTTTAAGTCCCTTCTGTGACTCTTGCAAGGAAAGCTTTGTTTCTTACTAACAGGTTTATTTGGCAGGATGATGGCTTGCTTCATACAACTTGTGGAACTCCAAATTATGTTGCTCCTGAGGTTTGGATGAATATTTATGCCATATTTCTTAACCATATATGTTACCTTTTAAGCCTTTGGCGCTTTTTTACCTCTAATTATTTTCGGTACTGCTGTTTAGGTTCTTAATGATAGAGGTTATGATGGGGCTCCTGCAGATTTGTGGTCATGTGGAGTGATACTTTTTGTATTGCTAGCAGGGTACTTGCCTTTTGATGATTCTAATCTTATGAACCTGTATAAAAAAGTGAGCATTTTACAAATTTGATAGAACTGTTCTCTCCTTTCCCCTGTCCTCTGGTTTTCACTTTACTTCTGCCATATGCAGATTTCAGCAGCTGAATTTACTTGCCCCCCTTGGCTCTCTTTTGGTGCCATGAAATTGATAACTCGAATTTTGGATCCCAACCCTATGACTGTAAGTAGTTATGCTTTATTATCATTCCCTGCTTGGATGCATTTCCTGCATCTTAGAACGGAGTAAAAACGAAACGATTTCTACATTAACTAGTGGTGGACCACTCTTCTTTTTTAAAAGTAAGCGAATCAAAATGAATCTCAGAAAATGATATATGATGAATCACTGCAAACAACAGCAAGTGTATTTTAAGTTATGTTTATTCGTTTTCATCACAGTTGGCACAAGGAATAGCTGCTCTGATTCGCCTCATTAGATCCCAATGCTGTCATAACATTGTTGTTGGACAATGGAGCCTATCCAGTTATCATGCTAATTTGTCTCATCTAACTTTAAATAGAACATCATGTAAAGGCTTCCCTCTGGGCATGTGAACGTTGTATAACTGAGATTGGATCTTCTAGAGATTTGGTCAGGTAGCAGAATCGGAACACTGAAAGATTGTTACCGCAGTGGATATCATTAGGATGCCTGGACAACTTCTCTAATCTGCAAGTGGTGTGTATAAAGTGCCATGATGTTTACATTACCTAGGTCAAATCTTGCTTCTTATTATATGTGTACTGCTGATGCATGTGAAGCTTATTCTGTTAGACCTGCTCTTGTAAGTATGCCAAACAAGTCTGGGCTTAAAATACTTATATTGGCAACTATACATCGAAAAATTAACATTAATCAAAACTTTATATTGTTTTATAATTTTCTCAATTTACTATTTGTTTTTAATGTCAGCGTATCACCGTATCTGAAATCCTGGTAGATGAATGGTTCAAAAAAGGTTATAAGACTCCTGTGTTTGAAGAGAAAGAGGACACCAACTTGGATGACGTTGAAGCTGTTTTTAAGGACTCAGAAGTGAGTTTTAAGATGATTATTTTGTATTTGTACCAGAAAAAAAAAAGCACAATTTGAATAAACTGTAACAATTTATTGTACTTCTTGACAATATTGCTTCTTAATGCATACTGTTGCCTTTGAAACAGGAAAACCATGTAACAGAGAAAAAGGAAGAAGAGCAACCAACAGCTATGAATGCGTTTGAGTTAATTTCGATGTCTAGAGGGCTAAATCTTGGGAATTTGTTTGATGGAGAACAGGTTTGTTAGCTGAAAAGCCTTTCTTTTATGTTATATCTTTAAAGTCTGAATTGCTGTATTCCTGTTGGATAATGCATGTCCTAATGCTAGTACAAAAAACATTAGCTTCCTGCTTCTGTGGAAGTAAGAGATGATGGTGACAAATTGTTGCATTCTTATCCTGATATGGTCTGGTAGTCAGGGGAGAGAGTATGTCTATCTTTGTTGTTGTGTCTGCTTGGTTGTGAAACTGTATGTTTTTCCTTATTTCCCTTGTCATTTGAATATTTCAGAGATTTATCAACTTGTAAAATCAATGAAGGAATCAATGATACATATGATACATGTTATCACCCATGAAGGGATTATTCAATGTTTTAGAGTATTAAATAATCCAGGATCTCTAACTGCAATAAGACTCTAGTTCTGTCCATATGTTTATTATTCAAGGCGTAAACAAGAAAATGGTTCATTATTTTATTCCTCGAAGCTCCTCGTGGACAATTAGAGATATCCAGCTTTGTCAATTGCAGTGAGAGATTATATTGGACTATGAAATTAGAAGTCCCTGTTATGAAAACAGTATTTATTCTACATTATCAAAAAAGTCGCCTTGTCTACCTAACAGAATCTGCAGGGTTCAAGTGAGGATGTCGTTTGCAGGTGATAGACCCACATGATAGGTTTATTATAATGTCACATTTGTTGGGATTTCATTAAATACTGAAACTTGTATGTTCGTGATTACGTGACTTGCAGCAGGAATTTAAGAGGGAAACACGGTTCACGTCTAAATGCCCTGCCAATGAAATAATTCACAAGATCGAAGAAGCTGCAAAGCCCCTTGGTTTTGATGTCCACAAGAAAAACTACAAGGTAACAAATGCATGAAATATTCGTTATTCATTTGGCTAAAGTAAAAGGGCCTGAGGTGGTGATGCTTAAATTTATCCTTGTCTTTCTCAGATGAGGCTTGAGAATGTGAAGGCTGGGAGAAAGGGAAACCTTAATGTCGCTACCGAGGTCTGTGACAAACTTCAAATGAAACTCACTAATACTGCTAAAGTCAAGTTCATAGTCATTTTGTGGTATTAATTCACTGATTTGTACATTTCTATCAGATATTTCAAATGGCACCCTCGCTTCATATGGTTGAAGTGCGTAAAGCAAAAGGAGACACTTTGGAGTTCCATAAGGCACAGTTTCCTTCTCTTCTTTTTCATTTAATTCATCCATTAACATTTCACTCTTTTCAAATGAAATGCTACTCAACAACCAATTGATACATACATGATTTGTCACTATAATTATATATATAAGATATTGGCAATATCCTTAGATGATTCTCCTGCAATGGTAGCTGCTGCTTAACCAGAACAGTTGCTGTTTGTCATCTGATGTTCAAGTTACATATGATTATATTTTCATCTTTCTTGGTTCTTTTTCTTCTGCAGTTCTATAAAAGCCTTTCAACCTGCCTTGACGATGTCGTCTGGAAAACTGAGGAGGACATGCAAGAAACAAAGTAAAAGTTGTGCAAATTTTGACGTGTGGTAGTAATGCAAATGTGCCATACTTGTTCTGCATCTTCTTTCCCCTTGTTTTTTTACTGTTTTCCTGGAAATATTTTCTCATTTCCTTAGAATTAGGCGGACATGGCTTCTCCAGTTGTTTCCTTGTTATTAATGTTGGGAAACACGGATGATCCTCGTAGTCTTGTTTATTTCTCTTCAATAGGATTTTCATGGGGTGGTTTGTTTTCCTCTTCGATAGGAAGATTTCTAGTAAATGAAAGCACTGTATATGCTCTCTTTTCATTATTAATTCTGCTTCTTCTTTTTTCAAAGATTATTCTCAGAAAAAGTTTGTGTTTATGATTGTTTCCCTTCTCCATTGTTAGTTTCTTGATTCTCCAGTGCTGTTCCGAAGTTCTAAAGTGCAAGGTTTTACCTTTCAAAATTTCGAGCCATCGAGTTTCTATGTTTCAGAGCTAGCCTAAGGGCAGCATGTAAATTATCATTCATATTGTTGTGATTTTGTTCTCCTTTTACTTTGAGGGAAATGTGCAACTTTAATCAGTATTATCACTGGGATATGATTTTAAGTTAATTTCTAACATATAAGAAATGCCTGTGAATGTATTTTTTTAGTATAATGAAAAATTTTAATTGAAATTTAAAAACTTAATACTTGTGTTTAATAAAATAAAATAAAAATTTATATGAGCTAATAAATTATAAAGAGTTTTTAACGCTAAATAATGCATTATTTGTTTGCTATAAAATGTTTTTTTTAGAAATTATTTTTTTGTGTTTGGTTGCATTGTAAAAAACTGGCTAACAAAAATTACTTTCCGGTATAAAAAAAAATGTAAGTTTTAGATGGAGTAAAGTGTTTTTCAATTTAAGAGTGAAAAACACTTTTATTATATTTTATTATTTTTATATAGAAAAAAAACAATAATATATATTAACAAAATACTTTAGAATATACTATCAGAAAATAATAAATCACTAATATATTTATATAGGAAATAATATATTAGGGTATATTAATATACAGTATAAAAGCATATTAATTTGTTATATTAGGTTATATTAATATCGAACATAAAAAGTATATTAATATATAATACTTTAATTTAGATAACACTAGATTATTGACATGTGCAACACCGCGGGTCAAGTTAAATTTTTCTTGAATGAAAAAAAAATTTCAGATATTACTAATGTTTTTTTTTCTAGTAGAAAAAAAATAAAATTATGTGGGGGTTTACCCAATATGATCTAGTTGACTTTGTGGGTTCAAAAGCAACATAAATGACTCATAAAAACAAAGTTTGACTCAAAATTCTTTACAAGATGACATATTTTTTTAATATTAAGATAACAACGTAGTGGATTGACTTGGATCAACTCGGGTTAACATGTTAAATCTGTGACTCAGGTTATGAGATTATGATAACTGCATAAAAAGTAAATCAAAATAAATTATGAACTAATCAACATAATGTTGAAAGATGAAATTGGAAAAAAAAAATTAATTAAAGAAAAGGACCTAGAAAAGAAATCTAAGTTAACTAGTCAAATCCACGACTCGGTTCATAAGACTAAGATAATCTTATAGAAAACAAATTGAAAAAAATTATGAAATTTGATCTCCAATCAACCCAATATTGAAGGATGATATTGAAAAAAGAACATAAAAACAACCCGAGTCAATCCGCCAAACTCATGACCCGAGTCATAAGACCGAGATAACCTCGTAGAAAGAAAATAAAAAAAAGACCTGATTTTACCCGGGTTAATCTACCAAATTAACGACTCTGGTAATGAGATTGATATCAAAATAAATTATAAAACTTAATTTTCAATTAACCTTGTTGGACCCAATGTTGAACTATGAAATTTATAAAAAGTTTAATTAAAAAATGACACAAAAAATGAACTAAATCAACCTGGATTAACTTATTAAGCATTATTTTTTAGTCATGATGCCGAAATAACATAATAAAAAACAAACCAAAATAAATCATGAAGCTCAATTCTCAATCAAACACAATATTAAATGATAAAATTAAAAAAAATCAATTGAAAAAAAGAAAAAAAAATCTAAGTTAATTGGGTTAACCTGTCAAACTCTTGATCCAAGTTATGAGACGAAGACAACCTAATAAAAAAAAATTCAATGTTGAAGAACCCATGAACCGAATCATGAGACTAAGATAACATTTTAGAAAGAAAAAATAACCTGATTTAACAACGGTTAAAATGTCAAAACTCGCAACCCTAATTATGAGACCAGGATATCCCCTTATAAAAAAAAATCAAACAAGATTATGAAATTCAATTCTCAACCGACTCAAAGTTAAATGATGAAATAAAAAAAATCAATTAAAAAAAGAATGCAAAAAATAACTCAAGTCAACTCTGGTTAATCTGTTAAACACTATTCCTGGGTATTAATAACCTAATAAAAAGCAAACAAAACAGATTATGAAGTCTAATTCTGAATCAACTCAATATTAAATGATAAAATTAAAAAAAAATTAATTAAGAAAAAGAAAAGAAAAACCTGAGTCACCCAGGTTAATTTGTCAAACTCACTCTATGTCATGAGAGTGAGATAACCCAATAAAAAAACAAATTTAATATTAAATGATGATTGTTTTTTTTAAAACAACATTGATTGAAATAAAAAATAAAAGAAAAGAAAAGAAAAGAAAAGAAAAACAAAGGATTATTCCAATGAATAATGCTTTGTAAGAAAGGGTATATTAAAAACTCCTCATCCTTTAGTTTTTTTTGTTAATTGTTAGAAAATATATTCAAATACAAAACATGTTATATCATATAAATTGTGTTGTAAAATTAGGATACTATAGAAAGGAAATTTATTTTCAATATTCTCTAAATACCAAAAAATGTTTGATAAAAATAAATATTTTGCTATTTAAAAAAAGTTAATAACTCAAAATATATTATTTTCCAACTTATTTTATTTGATATGTCCAAAGACCAAACAAATAGTTTCCGACTAATTTTTCATTAAACATTGGAAAGTAATCCATTTTCTTGGAAATTATTTTTCATAACACTTTCAAATATAAAAAAATAATTCACTTTCTAGGAATCTATTTTTCATGAAAATCACTTTTCAAAAGGAAACTACTTTTCAGTAAACAAACGAGGTCTAAAGACTAAAGCAAGAAGCTGGAAAATAGATGTACATGAAAATTTTTGATCTCGTGACATGAGTTGCTTTTTGAATATTTCTTTATTTAATTATATATAATTAAATAAAAAATATTAAATGGCTCCCCATATCACAATGTTGGATATTTTATTCTATATCTATTTCTCAACTCCACAACTTAGTCTTTAATCAACATAAAGATATCTTTTTAATATTTATTTGCGTATATAACCCTTAGTCTATTCTATTAAACTTATGCATCAGATTTTAAATTTATAATTAAAAAATTCCTTACTACTATAGAACACATTAGCAATGTCTACACATTTCCTTTTTACATTTAAAAAGACTTTTGGTCTCACTCGCAACAAGACATGAGTAAATTATATAGTATAACTATTTTGTAACGTGGTTGTACATTAAATATTAATTTATTTTTAATCTAACAATTATGCTCTTACGCAAGTGTTACTAATGTTGAACTTCAAAAGTTACACTTTATACGAGTTTAACAAAAGGAAAAAGTAACCGAAAAACAAATGATTTTTTTAAAATTAACATGGTTGTTTTTTAAATCAATTGGTAAAATAACACAGTTTTTAAAAAATTGATGAAATAACATAGTTTGTACATGTTGTGATTAAAAAACGCGACATTCAAACTTGTTGACTTGTCGTTATTAAAAAATATGACATTAATTTTTTTTTTTGGAATGAGTTGTATAAATTACATTGAAGAGAGAAAAAAGAGAGAGAAAAAATAAAGAAAAAGATCTAGAGTCACATCAAAGCTCTAGTTACGATACCATTAATATCATCATACAAATCTTAATGAGATAACTCTCATAACACTAAGAAAGGTCACCAACGATGACCTAAGCGTGTCATGCTTTTCACCCAAAGATAGCGTGACTCACTTGTCTTAAGCAGCAAGTGTGGCATACTCCATTTACCATTGAGTATCTTTTCAATAATGCTAGTGGTTGTAATCGGAGTTTCAGTATGTCTTCGAGGTCTTTTTTTTTATTTAATTCAATTTGTTTCTTGGGTAATGACAATATTGATTAAACCAAACACGTTTTAGTCATTGTTTTACATAATTTATCATGTGTTGTTAGTAATCATAAAAAAACCTCTTAAATTTTAGGTTCATGAGTCACTGTTCATCATTATTAATAAAACTCTAATTTTGAAATGTTGACTTAAAACATGATTAATTGATATCTAACAAGTAGATAACATTTATTTCACTATTTTTAATTTGATTTTGTAATTTTGCATTGTTTATCATTTTTGGACACAAAATGTCATTTATTGTTGCTCACTATGACGAAAAGTCATATATTGGAAAGGGTTACTGTTATGACTACATGACTTATTCATACAGAAGCAAGTCTTTGAAGTAGAATAAAGGATGACAAAGGGAATCAAATATTTGACGATACATTTACGTTAAAAATATTGAATTTGCGCGAAGGCGAAAAAAAGATTTATATATGTTGTTGTTGATCATCCTATTGCTCCTCTAACAATGAGAATGCCAGGGTGTTTTATATGCAAGTTTAATAACAATATGCAAACTAGAATAAAATACTTCAAGGATGTTAATGTCAATAATAAAGTTATACTTGAATTTGATATAGATGATTTAAATTTTGATGGTGATGATGTTGCTATTGGCAACAATGTAGATGTTGATAATGTTGGTAGGATTGTAAATTTTAGCAATTTAGGCAATAAAAGGAGTGAAAGAGTTGATGTCAACAATTTAGGTACTAAAAGAAGTGTTAAGGTTGATGAGATTGGTGATGAATATGTAGAATATGAAAAAGAAGATGATGATGATTATATTCCTTATAATGAGGAATGATTTGAATTTGTTAACAAATCAGAAGATGAATAGATTGATAGCTTAAAAGGTGATTTATGTTTTGAAAATTTTTTGGATAGTTTAGAATCAAAGAATAAGTGGAAGATAAGTTCTGATAAGGATGATTTTGATATTGAAGGTAGTGCGAAATCAGATAGTAGTTGTGAGAAAGCTGAAGATAAAAGTGGAAGGGTCGGGAAGAAAAATAAAAAAATCAGAAGGTTAATCCCATATTTGATTTTTAATGCAAGATATTTAAATTGCGAGTTGATGGATCAATAAAGTTCGAGGAATATCAGATCTTTAGGAATGTCAATAAAGATTGATCCCACACTAGTTGCATTGAATGAAGCATGTATAAGAACAATGTATGGCAATGATGAATTTTGTTTTGGACTCTATTAGATACCATGAACAATATTTATGGATCTTTTATTGATGTCATGGTAGGTCTAAACACTGGATTTTATTTTATGTTTAATACAACTCAAATATGATTTGTTAATTTTATTCATTTCATTTAATCATGATGAATAATATTGTAGATAGAAATATTAACATTACACTCTAAATTAGTTACCAATAACAACTTTACACTTGCATAGCTAATCTCAACATTATGATTCATGATCCAAACTTTACATAATTCATCTTTAGTTTTTTCACTTCATCTAGTATTTGATCTATATCACTAGCACCTTCTCTCACCTTTGTAGCTAATTCAATATTTTTAATAGATTTGCATCAATCAATAAATGTATTGTCACATGACTTGTTATCACATATGTAAAGTAACTTGTTTTTACTTGCATCTAACTCTGATATCCTGACAACTGCCCCTTTTTCTATATTTTGTACACTTTCTATTTTTGAACTTTAGTCCATCCAAGCTATTACAAGTTCATAGGCTAATTTTAGCATTTGATGAATATAAATAAATGTATTCAACTTTGTGTGCTGTAAATTTTAGGATATTTGTACGTGATATGAATTTTGTGTTTGTAGTGTGTGTAATGGATTTTATGTGTTAGATTGGACTGATACAATGGTGAGTTTTGTGCAATAATAATGTAGGATGACTTGCTTGAAATAGTGAAGATTTGTTGAGAAAATTTGTATTAATGTTCTTTAATTCGATGTTTGTGTTTACTAGAAAGTTTAAAGAATGATGAATATTATTTGTGAATGGTTGTGTTCATTGGAAATGATGAGACAAGAGGGATTGAATTTGATATAAACATGGAGTTAATGACATTTTTTTAAATATAAAGCCATGTCTAACAACTATTTGTTTTTTTTTAAAAAAAATTGACAACGGTTATGCAATGGTGATTTTGTTATTTTTAAACAACATAGGCTTTTTAGTCATTAAATTGAGAATAATGGCAAACCTATAGATATTATGATATTTTTCATTGAATATTTTTTTACACCAAAGCTGGAGGATGTAAAGTGTTATAAAATTATTCAAATGAAGGAAGTAAAGTGTAGTTTCTCATAACATGAAGGCAAAGCTAAAAAATGATTAAGCTAAAGGAGGTTTGACATAATTATTCTTTTTTTCTCTTTCCTTTTTTCTCATTGTAATTTGTGAAAAGAGTGGAGAGAGAGAGAAAAAAAAAAAGCCTGGAGGCATATCAAAACTTAGAATATGATATCACTAGTATAATAAAAAAGATCTTAACGAGACAAATACAATACACCAAGAAAGGTCACCAACGACGAATGGAGAGAGCCACACTTGCCCCTATAGGCAAGTTAGCCACTTGCTATCTTTGGACGACAAGCATTACAAACTCAGGTTTTTGTTGGTGACCTTTCTTGGTGTCATGATATTCGTATTGTGGAGATCTTTTTAATAATACTAATATTGTTATAATCGGAGCTTTGGTGTGCCTCTAATATTTTTTTTCTCTCTCCTTTTTCCTCGTTGTAATTTGTGCAACTCATTTCACAATTTATTTAAAAATTACATGTTTCTGAAT
>Ga0307518_10002075_pt1 | contig 14723 bp, 13 predicted proteins | sample 25_EM_MG_FD_203889 | JGI IMG/M metagenome (GOLD analysis project Ga0307518, IMG submission 203889) | Populus trichocarpa ectomycorrhiza microbial communities from riparian zone in the Pacific Northwest, United States - 25_EM | ecosystem: Host-associated > Plants > Roots > Unclassified | place...
GGCTTGCTGACGGGGGTCGTCGCGACCGACCCGCGAGGCAGGGCGCACGCGGCGCTCGAAGCGGTGCCCACGTCCATCCTGCTACGGGACGCGACGTTCGCCAAGATCGTCACGACACACGACGACGTGGCTTTCGTCGCGTGTCACGGGATCGAACTGCGATCGCTGACCGACTCCCCGGCCCGGTCCTTGAACGGAGGGCTGGTGACATCACCCGCGGGGCTGTTGCCGGCGCGGCGGGCCGTCGTTCCCTTCCACGGCCGTGAGGAGATCCTGGCCGGGCTGAAAGCGTGGGCAAGCGAACCGGGAACAGGGATCTGGCTACTGCACGGTCCCGGCGGACAGGGCAAGACCCGTCTTGCCCACCAACTCGGCGAAGACCTCGCTCGTGATGGGTGGTCCACAGTCTGGCTGGCGTCCGGTATCGCGACGCAGCAGCTCCAAGTGCTTACCGCCGTCCGAACTCCGACCCTGGTAGTGATCGACTACGCCGAAGCCCGGGCGTCGCAACTGGCTTCGCTGGCCGATGTGCTGACGCAGGGTGTCACCCCTGCCCCGGTAAAGGTCCTGCTGCTCGCACGGACCGCGGGAGCATGGTGGGGTCACTTGCCTGCCGAAGGTGATGCACTTCGCGACCTCGCGGAGGCCGCCTACGTGGCAGAGCTGCCGGTCTTGGATGACACTGACGACGCACGCCGAGACAGCTACCGGTCGGCGCTTACCGCGTTCTCGGCCGCGATCCCCCAGATCCCCCGCTTCGACTCCGGCGAATGGAAGACCGCCGCGGTCATGCTGGCAACTCAGCCGGCACCGAACATTCACGGTCACACGGTCCTTGCCGTCCAGATGACAGCCCTCGCCGATCTTCTCGATGCCACGACACCGGCCCGGAAGCCCGCCGACGGAGCGCGCGGCCCCGAAGATCGACTGTTGGACCACGAACGCGGATACTGGCGAAGGACAGCCGGCACCCACGGTCTGGTCAGCAATGCGTCACCAGGGATGCTCGACGACGCCGTCGCCGCTGCGACGCTGCTCGCCCCGCGGAGCGTCGAAGAGCTCGATGAAGCACTGGCACGCATTCCTTCGGTCGCCGATCTCGACCGCGACCGCCGCGACTCTCTTCGCGTCTGGTTGCTGCACCTGTATCCCATGACGAGCGACGGCGGTTTCGAAGGACTGGCACCCGATCGCCTCGCGGAGAGGCATATCGGCCGGCTACTCCTGGATGTGACCAGACCCTGCGTACTCGACTCTCTCGCCGCAGCGGCCGACGAAGAGCAAATGCGGCGCATCCTCACATACGCTGTTCGAGCGGCCGCGCACGCTGTCTTCGGGACACGAGTCGGCGGTGCGGTCACCACACTGTGCGTCAAGCACCCTGTGATGCAGCTGGCGGCAGTCGATATCGCCCACCAGGTCGAGGACCCGGCACCACTCTTTCGAGCCCTCGATGAAGTTGTCGCCAATCCCGATACGGATCGCGTCTTCCTCTGGCTGCTGTCGGCGCGCTTTCCCACGCAGAGCCTGGTGCTCGGAGACCTCGCCATCACGGTCCTTCGTGCTCTGGTGGAACGACATCGAAGCATCCGCCTGGGCAGCGATTTCTATCTCGACCTCGATGGCCTGGCTGTGGCTTTGAACGACCTGTCGGTTCGGCTCGCCCATCTCGGGCGCCAAGAGGAAAGCCTTGACTCCATTGTCCAAGCCGTCGCGATCCGGCGAGTTCTCGCCGACCTTCGGCCTGAAGCACACCTGCACACGCTCGCCGGCAGCTTGACCAACCTCTCGACCCAGCTGGGCAGAGTGGGACGCTTCGCCGACGCCTTGTCCGCCGCCGAGGAGTCCATCGGGCATTTCCACCACTTGGTCGAGCGACAACCCGACAAACAGTTCCCCGAACTGGCCTTGGCCCTGACCAGCTATTCGGCTAGTTTGCATGACTTGGGGCGTCTTGAGGAGGCGTTGGCCGTTGCCCGGGAAGCGGTCGAATTCCACCGCCGAGCAGCTGGTGATCACTCCGAGCCCTATCTCACCCACCTCGCTTTCAGTCTGCACAGCTTCGCCCAGCAGCTAGGTGCGATGCATTACATAGAGGAAGCATTGGATCTGGCGCGCGAAGCGGTCGAGATCCGGCGTCACCAGGCGGAAGAACAACCTGACATGTACCTTCCCGGCCTCGCGGAAAGCTTGAACGGCTTGTCCAGCCGGCTGGCAGAAATGGGGCATCTGGATGAAGCATTGACCGTCGCCACGGAGGCTGTCGACCTCTACCGGCAGCTGGTGCTCAAGCAGCCGGATAGCCACCTTCGCGGGCTTTCCGCCAGTTTGCACAACCGTTCGGGCAGGCTGGGCGACCTGGGGCACGGCGCAGAAGGGTTGCTGGATGCCAACGAAGCGGTCGAGATCATCAGGCGGCTGGCAGAAGGACAACCGGAAGCTCACCTTTCCGATCTTGCCACCAGTTTGCACAATCGGTCGGTCAGACTGAACGACCTGGGGTATTCGGAAGAAGCACTGGAGTCGATCTCGGAGGCAGTCGAGCTTTGCCGCAGATCAACCCTGGAGCAATCCGGTCCCCGTCTCCGCCACCTGGCCATTGTCCTGAGCAGCATGGGCACCCAATTGCACCACGTGGGAAGAGCGGTGGAAGGACTGGCCGTGATCACCGAAGGGGTCGAGATCTACCGAGAACTGGCCCGTGAGCACCCGGACAATGACGCTCCAGGCCTCGCCGTCTGTTTGCACAATCTCTCAATTGTGTTGGACGCGTGCGGGCAAGCGGAAAAGGCATTGTCCGCGATCACCGAAGCAGTTGATCTTCGTCGTCAACTGGCCGAGCAGTTACCCGAAGCTTACCTGTCGGATCTCGCGTCAAGCCTGAACAGCCTCTCCGTGCGGCTCAGAGAACTGGACTGCTACGAAGAAGCTTTGGACGCGAGCATGGAGGCTGTCGACATCTTGCGTCAGCTGACAAAACAACACCCCGACGCTCACCTACCCGACCTTGCGTCGAGCTTGAGCAACCTCGGTACCCGGTTCGGCGAGCTGGGATGCCTCGATGAAGCGCTGGACCTCACCGTCGAAGCGGTTGCCTTATGGCGTCAACTCGCCGAGCGACAGCCGCGTATGTACCTTCGCAATCTCGCGACCGGATTGAACAATCTTTCGGTGAGCCTTGCCGCGTCAGGACGCAGGGAGGAAGGATCGACGGCGATCACCGAAGCCATCGAGATCTGGCGTGGTCTGGTCGAACACCAACCCGCGACCTACGAGCGCGATCTTCAGCATTCACTTCGTGTTCTCGACGAACAGCAGTCTCAAGCCGATTAGCGCGAGTCAGCGGGTGAGCCAGGGCGCCAGCAGGGCTTCGAGGTCGGCGTCCGACAGCGCGTACGGTCCGCCGTGGAACTCGTGCCACCGCGAAGCGTCCCGCGCCGCCGTGTACTCCACCTCGAACGCCCGCATCAGGACGTACATGAAGGTCACCGAGCTGAACCGCTCACCGAGCAACGTCCTGGCCTCGCGCGCGACACCGGTCGCGCCATGGCCGAGCACGTCCGCGAGCTTCAGCTCCTCCGCAGCCGGATCCAGCAGGCTGGGGGCATACATCACGACAAAATCTCCATCACTGAAAGGAAAACTCAGTTCTCGGCGGCGAGCTGACCGCACGCCGCCGCGATCTCCTGACCACGCGTGTCACGCACCGTGCACGCCACACCGCCCGCGTTCACCAGGCGGACGAACTCCCGCTCCACCGGCTTCGGCGAGGCGTCCCACTTGCTTCCGGGCGTCGGGTTCAGCGGGATGACGTTCACGTGCACCAGCTGGCCCAGGTGCTGGCGAAGCCGCTTCGCCAGCAGCTCGGCACGCCAAGGCTGGTCGTTGACGTCGCGGATCAGCGCGTACTCGATCGACACGCGGCGACCGGAGGTGTCGGCGTAGTACCGGGCCGCGGACAGGACCTCGTCCACCGACCAGCGCTCGTTCACCGGCACCAGCGTGTCCCGCAGTTCGTCGTCCGGCGTGTGCAGTGAAACCGCCAGGCGCACCTGCATCTTCTCGTCCGCCAGCTTCCGGATCGCCGGCGCGAGCCCCACCGTCGACACGGTCACCGAACGCTGACCGATCCCGAGCCCCTCCGGTGAGGGATCGGTGATCCGCCGGACCGCCGCCACCACCCGCTTGTAGTTCGCGAGCGGCTCGCCCATGCCCATGAAGACGATGTTCGACAGACGGCCGGGGCCGCCGGGCATCTGTCCGTCGCGCATCACGGCTGCGGCGGAGCGGACCTGGTCGACGATCTCCGCGGTCGACAGGTTCCGGTCGAGGCCGCCCTGCCCGGTCGCGCAGAACGGGCACGCCATGCCGCAGCCGGCCTGGCTCGAGATGCACAGGGTCGCGCGGTCCGGGTAGCGCATCAGCACGCTCTCCAGCAGCGTCCCGTCGTGCGCGCGCCACAGGGTCTTGCGGGTGGTCCCGTCGTCGCAGGCGAGTGCCTTGATCTCGGTGAGCAGTGTCGGCATCAGATCGCCGACGAGCTTCTCCCGCGACGCGGCCGGGATGTCGGTCATCTCCTCCGGGTTCACCGTGAGCCGCGAGAAGTAGTGGTTCGAAAGCTGCTTCGCGCGGAACGGCTTCTCACCCAGCTCGGCGACGGCCGCGGCCCGCTCGGCGGCGGTGAGATCGGCGAGGTGGCGCGGCGGGAGGCCGCGCTTGGGCGCGTCGAAGACGAGAGGGAGGGCAGTCATAGCTCACTCAGTCTCCCATGTCCACCTGCGACGCGCCCTGGCCGCCCCGGATCGCTGTTCCCCAGGTCACGTGAGCCGTGCCCAGACCGGCCCGTGCGTCGTTCACGCCGGGTCGTGCGGATCGCACGTCAGGAGACGTCCGGCGGTCACGTCCGGCGCCAGACTTGTTCATGTCACGCCACGGAGCGTGACGACCCCGAGTGAACTACAGGAGGAACCATGATCTCGACCTTCGAGCGCCCCGCCGCCGTCGTCGTCCACAACCGCGCCGTGGTCCACAACCGCGCGGTCGTCCACAACCGCGCCGTCGTGCACAACCGCGCGGTCGTGCACAACCGTTCCGCCGCCAAGTAACCGGCCCGCCAAGCCGCCCGCGCCGCCGCGATCCCGGCCACGGGGATCGCGGCGGCGAGGCGGGAGTCCAGGAAACGATGGGGTTGCCATGGGGTCCGAAGAGGTCAGACCGCGGCTCGACGGGATCGAGATCACCGATCTCGAACCGGAGCTCTGCTTTCTCGTCACGCCCAACGGGGGACAGTTCTACATCGCCGCGCCCACCGGGGAGTTCCGTGCCTGGGCGAGCCGGTGCGACGGCACCCGGACCCGGGCCGAGCTGCTGGATGGCATGGATCCGGACTACGCGGAAATGATGGAGGTCCTCGAAGCGGACGGCTGTCTCCGTCCCGACGGGGACCCCGGGGCGGACGACGTCGCCGCCACCTCGATCCTTCTCACCGGCTCGCCCGCGCTCATCGAGCCGCTGGCGGAGATCCTCGGCGCCGGCGGGTACGCGAGCGTCGAAACAGTCCCCTACTTCCACGACCTGTCCGAAATGGACCTGGAGAACACGGTCGTGGTCGCCGCCTTCGATCACCCCGCCTACACCGAATTGATCGCACTGGACGCGTTGTGCACCGGAAGCGGGGTGCGCTGGCTGCCGTCGCGCCGTGAACGCGGCCGGGTGATCGCCGGACCCGCGATCGCGCCCGGCGGCATCGATTTCGCCGACGTCGTCGCGCGGCGCCGCTCCGCCGCGCAGGACCCGCGCGTCGTCGAGGCCTTCCTTTCCGCCCCTGCGGACTCCACCCCGCTTCGGCCCGGCGACGCCCGCTGGGCGCTGACCACCCTCGCCGTCCATCTCGAACGCTGGCTCTCCGGCGGGCGATCGGCCATGACCACCGGCGAGATCGAGCTCAACCCGGCGGACCTCACCGAGATCCGCCGCCCGATCCTCCCGATCCCCGACCGGGCGAGGACCGTTCCCGCCGCGACCGGCCCCGAGTTGCTGGTGGACGACCAGACCGGGATCGTGACCGGCGTCGGTGAGATCCCGCCCGCCCCGGGAATGCCCGCCCGGCTGCGGGTGTGCGCGGTCGACGTCGCGGACATGCGCCGCGTGACGAACTGGCCCAACGACCGCCAGGCGTTCGGCACGTCGTGGCACGACTTCGACCTGGCACGGCAGTCGGCCATCGGCGAAGCGGTCGAGCGCTACTGCGGGAGCTGGCTCGCTCCGGAGCGCGAAGTGTGCTTCGGCAGCTACAAGCAATTCTTCCGCTACGGCGTCCCCGCACTCGACCCGGAACGCCTGAACCTCTATTCGGCTTCGCAGTACCGGTCGCCGGGTTTCCCGTTCGCGCCACTCACCCAGGACACGGAATGTTCGTGGGTGGAAGGCTTCTCCCACACCACCGGCGAACCCGTGTGGATTCCGGCGTTCCTGTTCTCGAACGAACGCCACCCGGGGGAAGCGCGTTTCGCCGATCCGCTGATCGCGGGCCTCGCGAGCGGGACGACCGAGGAGCACGCCGTCACCTCCGGCCTCGAAGAGGTCCTCGAGCGCGACACGACCATGCTCTGGTGGGCCAACACACCACGCCTCGGCCGCCTGTCGATCCCGGACGAGATCCGGTCGCTCATCGCCGACGCCACCGACGACTACGAGGTCACGCTCATCCACCTGGACAACGAGTTCGACGTCCCGGTGGTCGCCGCGGCGGTGTTCGACCGCGTGAAACGCTGGCTCTCGATCGGCTTCGCGGCCCGGCCGGACGCGCTGGAGGCCGCGAAGAAGGCGCTCGCCGAAGGCTTCACGCTCCAGCACACCTGCCGCGCCCTGGACGACGAACGCGAGCTGTCCGGTATGCGCCGGGACCTGCCGCATCTGGGCAACCTCAAACCGCACCGGGCCGATCGGCGCTACCTGGACTCGTACCGCCATGACTTCGCCGACGTCGCGGATCTTCTTTGCCAGCAACAGATCTACCTCGACCCACGGGCCGCGAAGCGAGTGGCGCCCTGGGTCATGGACCTGCCGAGCCGCGGCTGGGGCGACCTTCCCGCCCTCGGCGAGCGGCGGCTCAAGGCCTACCAAGATCGCGTCGAAGCACGCGGGTTCGAGGTGATCAGCGTCGACCTGACGACCTGTGACGTCGCGGCCGCCGGATTCCGCGCCGCGCATACGCTGGTCCCGGGACTCGTTTCGAACTTCCCCGCCGGATCGCCGTTGTGGGGGAACGGAAGGATCGCCGACGCGGCGGTGGGACTCGGCTGGCGGGACGAACCTCTCGCCGAGCACGAACTCAACGTCTTCCCGCTCCCCCACGCGTGATGGCCACCGCGGATCTGCTCGGACTTCCGAGCACACGCGGCCGGTTCCCGCTCATCGCGGCGCAAAGTGTCGACGCGCTGGGGACCGGCCTGTTCCTTCCGTTCGCCGTCGTGTACTTCCACGCGGCCAAGGGACTGTCGCTGACGGCCGTCGGAGCGGCGCTGTCGCTCGCGGCGATGATCGCGTTGCCGTCCGGGCCGCTCGCGGGACGGCTGATCGACCGGTTCGGACCGGGCCGGATGGTGATCACCGCCAACCTGATCCGCGCGGTGACCTTCACCGGCTACGTCTTCGCCGGTGAGGCGTGGCATCTGGTCGTCTTGGCCGCGGTGACGTTCTGGGGCGAGGGCATGTTCTGGCCGTCGACCGGAGCGCTGGTGGCGCAAGTGGCCGACGACGGCCAGCGTGCCCGCTGGTACGCGATGGAACGCGCGCTGCGCAACGTCGGCATCGGGCTCGGCGGTCTCCTCGGCGCCGCGATGGTCGCTTGGGGCGGCACCGGCGGCTACACGACGATCGTGCTGGTCAACGCCGCGAGTTTCGTCGTCGCCGCGGTTCTGGTCGCGTCGTGGCGTGCCCCGGCAGGCGCCTCTCGCGAGACCGAACCGGAAGCCGTTCCCGCGAGCGGCTACCGGAAGGTGTTCGCCGACCGGATCTTTCGCGGTGTCCTCGTGACCGTCTTCGTCTTCGCGTTGTGCGACCTGGCGTTGACCGTCTTGCTGAGCGCGTACGTCCTCGACGGCCTGAAGCTGCCGGCTTGGCAGCCCGGGGTCCTGTTCGCGGTCAACACAGTGCTGATCGTGCTGGCGCAGACCGTGGTGTCACGCCGGGTCGAGCGGCGAAGCATGCCGCGCACACTCCAGGTCTCGGCCGCGGTGTGGGCGGTGTCGTTCGTCCTGTTCGCGCTGGTGCCGGCCGGGGCGCCCACGGCGGCGTTCCTCGTGCTCACCCTCGCGATGGTCGTCTTCACGTGCGCCGAACTGCTCCAGGCGCCGACCAGCAGCGCGCTGACCGTCGCGATCGCCCCGGCCCGGCTGCGCGGCCGCTACCTCGGCCTCGAAGAACTCGTCTGGAGCGCGGCGCGGGTGATCGCCCCGGCGATGTTCACCTGGCTGCTGTCGCACGGTTCGGCTTTGCCGTGGCTGGTGCTGATCGGCTGTTGTGGCGTGGCGATCGTGGTGCTGGGCAGACTGAACCATGCGCTCTGAGCTGGACGACGTCTACCGCCGCGTCTACCGCGAACCGCCTTACCTCGAAGGCGAGGACGACGTCGCCCGGTTCGGCGTGCTGTTCGCCGAACACGCCGCGCTCACCGGGTTCGCCATGACGACGGTGCGCGAAGCCGGAACGATCGGCGGCTTCGCTTACGGAGTCCGGCAAGAAGCCGGCTGGTGGCCCGAACGTGCGACGGCTCCGGCTCCCTCGTGGCTCGACGGCGAGGAGCTGTTCTACGTGTACGAGCTGGCACTCGTTCCCGAGCTCCGCGGCCGCGGGCTGGGCCGCGCTCTGCTCGACGACCTGCTGAAAGAGCGTCCCGAACGGTTCGCCGTCCTCGCGTCACGCGTCGAGGCGCCGGCGCGGCGGCTCTACCGCCGTTGGGGGTGGCGGAAGGTCGGCGAGTTCGACTCCGGCGGCATCGACTTGCTCGCGCTCGACCTCTCCTGAGACCCAGATCACCGGGAACGGGTTGCTGTACGACTGTTTACGATATATCGTGAACGTGTCGAGACAGTACGAAGAGAGGATTCACATCATGCGACGACGACCTTTCCCTCCAGAACACGGCCGACCCGCCTTCGGGCCTTGGGCTCGCGGCGGCTTCGGCGACTTCCCCCCTGGTCCGGGCGGACCGGGGCACCGGCACGGCCGCCGCGGTGGTCCCGGACGGCGCGGCAAACGCGGTGACGTCCGCGCCGCGATCCTGGCGCTGCTCTCAGAGCAGCCGAGGCACGGCTACGAGATCATCCGCGAGATCGGCGAACGCAGCGGCGGCTTCTGGAAGCCGAGCCCCGGCTCGGTCTACCCGACCCTGCAGTTGCTGGCCGACGAAGGCCTGGTGATCAGCAAGGACGAGAACGGCAAGAAGCTGTTCGAGCTCACCGAATCCGGCCGCGCCGCGGCCGAACAGCAGGACGCCGTCCCGCCGTGGGAGCAGATCGCCCACGACGTCGACCCGGTCGAGGTGAACCTGCGCAAGGCGGGCGCGACACTGGCCGCGGCGGTCGCTCAGGTCATGCACGCCGGCAGCGAAAGCCAGCAGGCCCGCACCGTCGACGTGCTCAACGAGGCACGCCGGACGATCTACGGCATCCTCGGTGAGGCCGAGGACGCCACTCCGGACGAGGACACGGAGTGACCAGGCACGACGAGGCCGGTGGGCTTGACACGCGTATGCACGCGATAGCCCACCGGCAGCGTCACCTGCTTCTCCCCTGCACCTGACGAAACCTCGTTGAGGCGCCGGACCTCCGCGATCGCCTTCGCCGCGACCGGAGCGCTGAACTCGATCTTCAGCACCGCTTCCATCGCGGCGGCGTCTTCGAACGACCACCGCGTCATCACCTTGTGGCAGTCGAATCCCTGACGGGCGAAGAACTTCTCGACCCCGGGCGGGTCGTAGTGCGGCAGATCCAGCCGCATCCAGCGGCCGTAGGGCTCGCTCGTCACGTCGAGATCCACGATCATCATCAGCCCACCCGGGCGCAGCACCCGCTCCGCTTCGCGAAGACCGGGTTCACAACCGGGGCCGAAGAAGTACGCGGTGCGGGCGTGGACGACGTCGAAAGCCGCGTCCGGCAAGGGAAGCCGCTGCGCACGCCCCTGCCGAACCTCGACGTTCGCCAGCCGCTCCACCCGGTTCCGCGCGTCACGGACGAGCGGCTCATGGGGTTCGACGCCGACCACCGACCGCGCCTTCGCGGCGAACCGCGGCAGGTGGAAACCGTCACCACAGCCGATGTCGAGGACGTCCGCGCCGGACCAGTCGCGGGCCCCTGCGAGCACGCGCCAGATCTCGTCGTCTATGTCCTGCGCGCGGTTTTCGACCTCGTAGGCCTTTTGGTAATACCAGATGTTCGGACTCGGCAGCACCTCCTCACCGCCGCGGCGGGAGGAGGAGAGGGCTCGGGGAAACCAGCGCACGGAAGCTCCAACGAAGGGACACCAGGCCGGGTTCCGGGGTATCCGGGCCGAAATCTTTGACGGAAACAATGCGGTCAGCGACTAGACTTTACTCCCACCGGTAAGGGAGAACCGCATGTCGCTTGGCTCGGCCGCCCACACTTCCGTCATACCTTCGGGAATCCCGTGCTGGATCGAGCTCGCATGCAGAGACGAAGCGGCCGCACAAGCCTTCTACAGCGGGCTTTTCGACTGGGAGTTCACCGTCCAGCGTGATCCGGCGACGCCGACCGGCCGGTATTCGATCGCGACGCTGAACGGCGTCCCGGCCGGTGGTCTGTACCGAGCGGGCGTGGACGGACCGTCCGGCTGGAGCGTCCACATCTCGGTGCACCAGGCGGCGGCCGCCGCCGAATGGGTGGACAGTCTCGGTGGCCGGGTCACGCTCGGGCCGATGGCGATCCCCCAGCGGGGCACCATCGTGCACGCCATCGACGCGTGCGGCGCGCACGTCGTCTTCTGGGAGCCGCCCGCCACCTGGGAGTTCGCGACGGGGGTGCCGAACACCTTCAGCGGCGCGGACCTCAACACCCACGACGGCGCGGCGGCGGACCACTTCTACTGCCGCCTCTTCAACTACACCAGCCATCAGATCGGCGACGGCGCGTCGCTCGACTACGCCGCATGGCTCATCGAGCACGAACCGGTGCTGTACCGGTACGTGATGGGCTCGGAATACCGGCCGGACACACCCCCGCACTGGATGGTGTATCTCGCCCTCGACCCCGCTCGCGGCGCGGACGCCGCGGCAGGACAGGCGTTGATGCTCGGCGGCGCCGTCGTGGTCCAGCCCTACGACACCCCGTACGGCCGGATGGCGATCCTCGCCGACCCGGACGGTTCGGTCTTCGCCGTGATCGACCACTCCAGGGCCGTCGAGGGCTGGGGCACCGCCGAAGTCGACGATCCCTACGACGACTGAGCCGCGCCTAGACGGGGACGAACGCCGAGAGCAGCAGCCAGGAGACGACGGCCGAAGGAAGCAAAGAGTCGAGCCGGTCCATCAAGCCGCCGTGCCCCGGCAGCATGTTCCCCATGTCCTTCACGCCGAGGTCGCGTTTGATCAGCGACTCGACGAGATCGCCCAGCGTCGCCGTGCAGACGATCGCCGCACCGAACAGCACACCCTGCCAGGCGTGGCCGTCGAGCAGGAGGCTCAGGGTCAGCGCGCCGGCGACGACACCGGCCACGAGGGAACCGGCGAAACCTTCCCAGGTCTTCTTCGGGCTGATCGTGGGCGCCATCGGGTGTTTGCCGCCCAGCACACCGGCGATGTAGCCACCGGTGTCCGAGGCGACGACGCCGATCATGAACGCCAGCACCCGGCCGACGCCGTCCGCCGGCGGGACGAGCATGGCGGCGAAGGCGCCGAAAAGCGGGATGTACGCGGCGGCGAAGACCGACGCGCTGATGTCGCGCAGATACCCGTCCGCGCCGCCGGGCAACCGCCACAGCAGGCAGACGAGCACCGTCAGCACGAACGCCGTCAACGCGCCTTCGCGGCCGTACGGCCACGCGAGCCAGATCATCGCCTGACCGCCGACGAGCACCGGGACCAGCGCGATCCGGATGCCCGCCGCGCGCTTCAGTGCCCCGGCCAGCTCGATCGTGCCGACCGCGATGGCGATCGCGATGATGCCGATGAACAGAAAGCGCACGGTGAGCAGGGACGTGACGATCGCCGCGCCCAGCAGCAGCCCGACCCCGATCGCGGCGGGCAGGTTACGGCCGGCGCGGGAAACCTTTTGCGCCGGTTCCGGCTTCTCCGCCGGAACCGGTTCCGGGTTCTCCACCCGGTCCTCGCGTTCCTCGCTCACCTGGCTCATCAGACCTCGAGTAGCTCGGCTTCCTTGTGTTTCACCAGCTCGTCCACCTTGTGGGTGTAGGTGTCGGTGAGGTTCTGGAGTTCCTTCTCGGCGTGGACGACCTCGTCCTCGCCCGCCTCGCCGTCCTTCTTGATCCGGTCGAGCTCTTCCTTGGCCTTGCGGCGGACGCTGCGGATCGAGACGCGGGCGTCCTCGCCCTTGGACTTGGCGACCTTCACCATCTCCTTGCGGCGCTCTTCGGTGAGCTGCGGGATGACGATGCGGATCACGTTGCCGTCGTTGCTCGGGTTGACGCCGAGGTCCGACTCGCGGATCGCCTTCTCGATGGCGTTGAGCGAGGTCTGGTCGTAAGGCTTGATCAACGCCATCCGGGCTTCGGGGATGTTGACGCCCGCCAGCTGGTTCAGCGGGGTCGGCGCGCCGTAGTAATCGACGACAACGCGCGAGAACATCCCGGGGTGGGCCCGGCCGGTGCGTACCGACGACAGGTCCTCCTTGGCGACGGACACCGCTTTTTCCATCTTCTCCTCGGCGTCGAGGAGGGTCTCGTCGATCACGGCAACTCCCGTTGTTGTGTATGCGTACCGATTACGGAGATCAGAGCAGGACTACGCGGGCACCCCGTCGGCGGGGGTGTCGACCAGGGTGCCGATCCTTTCACCACTGACCGCGCGGGCGATGTTCCCCTCGGTGAGCAGATTGAACACGATGATCGGCATGTTGTTGTCCATGCACAGGCTGAACGCGGTGGCGTCGGCGACCTTGAGGTCCCGTTCCAGCACCTCGCGGTGGCTGATCTCGTGGAACATCTCGGCGGTCGGGTCGCTCTTCGGGTCCGCGGTGTAGACGCCGTCGACGGCCTTCGCCATCAAGACGGCTTCGCAGCCGAGTTCGAGCGCGCGCTGCGCGGCGGCGGTGTCCGTCGAGAAGTACGGCATGCCGACCCCGGCGCCGAAGATGACGACGCGGCCCTTCTCCAGGTGACGCTCGGCGCGGCGCGGGATGTACGGTTCGGCGACCTGCCCCATGGTGATGGCGGTCTGCACCCGGGTGGGCAGGCCTTCCTTCTCCAGGAAGTCCTGCAGCGCCAGGCAGTTCATGACGGTGCCGAGCATCGCCATGTAGTCGGCGCGGTCGCGGTCCATGCCGCGCTGCGACAGTTCCGCGCCGCGGAAGTAGTTGCCACCGCCGATCACGACGGCGATCTGCACGCCCGTCCGCGCGACGTCGGCGATCTGCTGGGCGACCGAGTGCACCACATCGGGATCGACCCCGATGGAACCGCCGCCGAACATCTCGCCGCCCAGTTTCAGCAGCACCCGCCGGTATCCGCCTTCGACCCGGACACCCATGTCGCCCTCCCTAATGCTCTGAAACCCGACTGTGCCCCGTCCCCGATGGACGGAGACGGGGCACAGTGGTGATTCTTGTGTTCCGCGCCTGGATCAGGCCTGGCCGACCTCGAACCGGGCGAACCGGCTCACGGCCACGCCGGCCTCGTCGAGCAGGGCCTTGACGGTCTTCTTGTTGTCCTTGACCGACGGCTGCTCGAGCAGGACGTTGTCCTTGTAGTAGGCGTTGACCTTGCCCTCGATGATCTTGGGCATGGCCTGCTCCGGCTTGCCCTCTTCGCGGGCGGTCGCCTCGGCGACGCGACGCTCGTTCTCGACGATCTCCGCCGGGACCTCTTCGCGGGTGAGGTACTTCGCCTTGAGCGCGGCGACCTGCATGGCGGCGCCACGAGCGGCCTCGGCGGCGGCCTCGCCCTCACCGGTGTACTCGATGAGCACGCCGACGGCGGGCGGGAGGTCCGCACCGCGACGGTGCAGGTACGTGGTGGTGGTGCCCTCGTAGGCGGCGACACGGCGCAGCTCGAGCTTCTCACCGATGCGGGCGGCCAGCTCCTGGACCTGCTCCTCGACGGTCTTGCCGTCGAGCGAAGCGGCCTTCAGCTTCTCGACGTCGCTGGTCTTCTCGGCCTTCGCGACCTCGACGATCTTCGCGGCGAGGGCCTGGAAGTCCTCGTTCTTCGCGACGAAGTCGGTCTCGGAGTCGAGCTCGATCAGCACGCCGCCGTCACCGGCGACGAGGCCCTCGGCGGTGGCGCGCTCGGCGCGCTTGCCGACGTCCTTGGCGCCCTTGATGCGCAGGAACTCGACGGCCTTGTCGAAGTCGCCGTCGTTCTCCTCCAGCGCCTTCTTGCAGTTCATCATGCCGGAGCCGGTCAGCTCCCGGAGACGCTTCACGTCTGCGGCGGTGTAGTTCGCCATCGTGGGTGTGTCCGTCCTTTTTCAGGTACGAGAAAGTCTTTTGGGGAATTCACTCGTGGGGCCGCCCGGAGGCGGCCCCACGAGC
>Ga0307518_10002076_pt1 | contig 14721 bp, 6 predicted proteins | sample 25_EM_MG_FD_203889 | JGI IMG/M metagenome (GOLD analysis project Ga0307518, IMG submission 203889) | Populus trichocarpa ectomycorrhiza microbial communities from riparian zone in the Pacific Northwest, United States - 25_EM | ecosystem: Host-associated > Plants > Roots > Unclassified | place...
AAAAAAAATTCAAACATAATAGTGCATGATGGTCGATGATTTCAACGAAGAATAATTAGCATAGCAAGCCAGAAGGATGTGGCTAATATTGACCTCTAGTTTGTCTGGGTGGATTCCACGTGTAAATCTCACATGAAAGCCCACTAATTGATGAAGAAATATTCCGTAACTCGTCCAAAAAAGATCTTAACAATCCAGACCCTCTTTACTGTCTCATCCCCTGATTAATTCCGGTGAGCTCGAGAACCAGCATCTTTACCGACAACCCCCGAGATTCAAAACACAATAAAATAAATAAATTCATAAAAAGCACCCTAACTTTGGAAAATCCCACAATTTAGCCCCTGTATGTTTGTCAAACTGGCAAATGAGTCCCCATACGAGTTTTTATCAGATTTACCCTCACATCTTGTCAATTCAACCCGAATTACAAGCAACATAGTCCCTTCCTATGGTGTAAAATTGTCACAATTTGTCCACAATTTAGTTAAAATGGATTGAAAATCGACAAAACATAACGAATATAGCCATATATAGGGTCGACTTAATGGAAAAACCTTTCTATAAGGACTGATCATGAGAGTTAACACAAAATGCAAGGGCTAAACTTGGTTTTTTCAGCGTCGACATCTTTTCCATACCGCAGGCCAACCCGCGTTTGTTGCGCATATTAAAAATCCCGCCCGCCCATTCCCTCTCCTTCTAAAAACGCTACTATATATAGATCAAAATCCATAGCACCTGTACTTCTTCAAAAGCTCTCTTCTTTTTTCTCTCAAGAAACCAGAAATCCTCTCTCAAAAATCAAAATCACGATCGATCTCCTTTTCCAGGGCTTATGTATGCCTCATTTCTATCCTCCTGGTTACTTTTTTTTCCCCTCTCCTTCGATTCTCATTTTTCCCTCTCAAAATCTAATATGGGATCTAGTGATTGATCATGTTTTAATTTAGTAATTTACTCGATTTTTGCACGTTTTGATAATTATCATTTGTTGATTTTGTTTAATTTTTATGATTTTTCTTAAGATTTTGAACGGAAAGTGAAAATCCGGAGAAGTGAAAATCCGTTTGGTGAGAGTTGCTGTTGTTGAATTGATTGATGGTGGTGGTGTGGAATTAGGGTTTTGGAAATGATGGGATTGGGAATTTCGCTTGTGCGGGTGCTTGCAAGCTCGTATGATTACTATAGTGGATCTTTTATTGCCTGGTTAATTACAGCTGCTTTAGGATTTTTAGTTATTGTTTATAGATTAATTAATTGGCATAAAAGAGCATCGCAGAAATGGGTTAAAGCTGCGGCTAAAGCGAAGAAGCAGGTTTGGAAAAGGTTAAATGTTCCGCGGTCTAGTCATTTATGGATTGAAGATTTAGCTTATGGTCAAAAACAGCCTTCTGCATGCTGTGTTTGTTTGACTTCATTGGTGTTACCATATAATGGCTGTAGTGCGTCGTTGCGTAGTGATTTTGTGCACCGTTGTGTTGTTTGTGGTGCGGCGGCTCATTTTAATTGTTCTGAGTTTGCGGTGAAGGATTGTAAGTGTATTGCGCAAGCAGGGTCTAGCCATGTGAGGCATCATTGGTCAGAGAGATGGTTTAATATGGATGAGAATCCTGAGATGAGTGTGTTTTGTTCTTACTGTGATGAACCGTGTGGTGTTACTTTTATTGATGCTTCACCGACGTGGCATTGTTTGTGGTGTCAGAGGCTCATTCATGTGAGATGTCAAGCTAAAATGTCAAAAGAATCTGGTGATGTTTGTGATTTGGGTCCCCTTAGGAGGATTATTCTTTCGCCACTCTGTGTGAAGGAAGTTGATGGAGGAAACAGTTTAAGTTTGATCACTGAGGAAATTATAGCCTCTTCTGTTCGTGGGCAGATGAGAAGAAAGCAGCGCAGCAGAGGCAAGCATGGAGATGATCGCCCTGTTAATGGTAAGTTGCAAGGTGCAACAACTGCCAATAGAAACTCGGATTTTGTGTTGAATGGGTTTGCTGGATTGAACAGATCCAGCAGCGAGACTGATTTCCACTGCTTAAAGAAGAATGGCAGGATAAAGTACACACTTAATGGCCTAATGCATGATAAAGGTGGAACTGCAATCTGTGAACAAGTTAAGAAGTATGCATTGGCTGATTTGGCTCAAGATGCAAGGCCCCTTTTGGTCTTCATTAATTCCAAGAGCGGAGGTCAACTTGGGCCTATTCTTCGAAGGACACTGAACATGCTGTTGAATCCTGTACAGGTGATATAGTTGAGCTCCTTAATAGTTATCACAAGAAAAGTGGACCTTTAATTCCTTAAAAAATTATTTTCATAATCTTTCATTGTCATGTCAAATGTGTTATTTTCATCATCCAACATTTTTTTTTAATTGTAAGCATATTTTATGAGGAATCTCCATAATGTGCTCTCTAAGTGCTATAATGTGGACTTCATCTAAGGGAATTAATTTCCTGTGAAAGCTTTTTTATGGAAAAATAAAGTGGCTTTGGTTTCCTCTTGCATTACTTCCACATAGTGGTTGTTATGAATAATTACATTTTCTCACTTACATTGCCTGTAACAGCTCATATGGTATGTGGCTGAATTTCTTAATTCTCCATTTCAGGTATTTGAATTAAGTGATTTGCAGGGGCCTGACATTGGTTTGGAGTTATTTAGCAAGGTGCGGTATTTTAGAGTTTTGGTCTGTGGTGGAGATGGAACTGTTGCATGGGTCCTTGATGCTATTGAGAGGCGCAACTTTGAATCTCCACCACCTGTTGCTATTATTCCCCTTGGTACAGGAAATGATTTATCAAGGGTCTTGCAATGGGGAGGAGGCTTCTCAAAGTTTGATGGACAAGGTGGCTTGAGCACACTTTTGCAAGATATCGACCAAGCTGCAGTTACAATGCTTGATCGCTGGAAAGTAAATATCAAAGAAGAGAATTCAGAAGGGTATATGGAAAGAGAACAATCCAAATTCATGATGAACTACTTAGGTAGATCTATGAAGTTGTTACTTGGGATTTTTTTCATCAATCTTGTTTCGCAGATTGCTTCATCAATCTGTTACTCATTACCAATTTTTCTTTTGCAGGTATTGGATGTGATGCTAAGCTTGCATATGAATTTCACATAACACGTCAAGAGAATCCTGAGAAGTTTAGTAGTCAGGTAGCTATATTTTTGTTTTGGCTGTAATGTATGTTGTTAAATCAATCGCCTGATACTTCACTCAAAAGAGCTTTAGTTTTCCATAGCATGCACTCTGTTGGACAGTAATGTTTCTGTACAATTTTAAACTCTATGAGACACTGGCAGTTCATTACAATTTCTAAAACCTCCCTGTTTCTGAGTGGAAAAGAAGGTTCAATGCTGGAATTTGTTTTACCAATTCTTTGTTCCCTTCTGTTTGTTGTTTGATTTATCCTTTATTCTCACTCAAACATATTCCTTATAGTTGACCACCCTTCTTTGTTGAAATCTATTGGATGCATGCTTGCTGTAGGATATCCCTTGAGCCTGAGGGTAGTTCAATGTTTTGGCTGAAAAAATAATGGTCTATATGTTGTCCTGCAACTGGACAACTTCATTCAGTACCATAATCAGGTTGTTGGATCATTAGTATCCGGCATTGTTGCTAGGCAATGCCAAGTGCATTTTGAGTTTAAAGAATAAAAGAACGATCGTGCTTTATTTTTTTTTAAAGGTAAACATGCTTAGACCGAAGTTCAAGATACCGAAGTGCTCCAGGTTACTATAGCTTTCTTTTCCTTTCCGTTGGAATTTCAATTTGATATTTCAGAAACGGGCCTTTGATCTTTGTTCACTGTTTGCCTTAGAATTTGTCTAATTAAAATTTAATTTGCAGTTTGTGAATAAATTGCGATATGCCAGAGAAGGTGCCAGAGATATGATGGATAGAGCTTGTGCTGACTTACCATGGCAGGTTTGGCTTGAAGTTGATGGGAAAGACATACAGATTCCAAAGGTACTTGATTAGATGTTATCTTAGTATTTTGGCTGCTTTCTTGTTTTAATTGCGTTTAAAACATGTTTCTTTCTTTCATATTTTCAATGCTGTGTTCTTTCATCCTTCTTTTCCCTCCAGGATTGTGAGGGTTTAATTGTGCTGAACATTGGCAGCTATATGGGGGGCGTGGATCTTTGGCAAAATGACTATGAACATGATGATGATTTCAGTCTTCAATCCATGCAAGATAAAATGCTTGAAGTTGTAAGTGTCTGTGGAGCATGGCACCTCGGCAAACTTCAGGTTTGTCATTTTCTGAATATAGGTTCCTTCTTTTCGTTCACTCTTTGTGTGAGAGAGAGAGTTCTAAGTGTTTGTGTAGTGTTTCATCTCAGGAACTTCAGATTTCTGATTTTCTGAAAATAGATTCCTTTTTATCATTTACTTTGTATGTGTGCATATGTGTGCGTGCTATGCAACCAGGCCTACCTTTCATTGCAATCTGCAGTTGATAACTTTTCTAAGGTCTAATGGTAGTGCGGGTTTCTAAGCATCTGAACAGTTAGAAGGGAGCTTGTTTCTCTTTATAGGATTTCATTACCCTTTTTCTAATGCCTGTCTACCTCTATTTAGAAGCCCTGTCATGGTACAGCTAAGTGGATTGAGCAGCTGATGGCAGATCTCTAATGGGTTGTGTCAGGGATGAGGGGAAAAATCATCTGTAGAATTGGAAGGTTTTCTCTAGGCCAAAACAAAGGCAATCCGTAATTCACTTTTTTCTACCACACTTCCTCATTTGTACAGCATATCCAGTTTCTATTTTTACAACATGGATGGTGGTGGCATCTCTTGGGATTTTAATGATAGAGAAATAGAGCATTTTGTAATTTCTGTCAGATTCTTAAATCCTTGTCACTTTCTCTTTAACCAAGATGGTTGGATGGGAAACTTTGGAATAATTTTGGGAATTTTCAGTACAACCTTTTCACCTCTGGTCAATTGTATCTAGATAGCCAAATGACTATTCAAATTCAAGGTGTTTATAAAAGTTCTTAATAAAATTATTGCCTATGGACCTTTTATAGCTGAAGAGAGGAGGAGGCTTCACAGGACATTGCCACAATGAGGTTCGTTCTGCGTGCATTAACAACAGGAGGTGCATAGCCATCCTTCTCTGATGTTGTTTGCTGGCTTGGGATTTTTGGTGTAGGCTTTTTGCATTTTGCTGAGAAAAGTGGGTGGTTCTGAGTAACATGGTATGATTTGATCTTCTTGAAATTTGTAGGATTGGAGAGGGGGTAGAATTTAAAAATATTTGGGAGGCATCGTATATTCTTGTGCTTTCTAGCATTTGGTTGGAGCAGGTTCTGCTATCTTCAAAAATCATTTTCTCCCAAATAATTAGGAGTAAATAATCTTCCAGGCCTGTTTATGGTGCCTGCTATTTAGAGTGTTTTGATGTTGTTCTCTGCTACACTTCTGATTTTGTAGCATGCTTTTTTTTTCTTTTTTTTTTTCCCTAATGCTAGTTCTACTATTCAGGTTGGACTTTCACAAGCAACGAGGCTAGCACAAGGGAAGGCCATCAAAATACATGCTTCAAGTGCTTTCCCAGTTCAGATAGATGGGGAACCATTCATCCATCAACCTGGTTGCTTAGAAATAACGCATGATGAACAGGTATTATATTCCTTGTCTCTTATAGTGCACTTGATTCTCACACAAGAGGCTTGGCTGATGGATCCCTGCTTTTCCATTGCACACCTAATCTCATAGTTCATGTGTTTGCATTTTTACTTGAATGATCCTTTAACGTTGGAAACACCAGACACAGCACCCCATCATTTGAACTTCCAGATACTGATCCCTCCCTAATCACTATGCAAGTCATACTGATAATCTTGAGGTGAATAAAGGAGAAACTTGATCCGTTCCCTAGTAACTGCAGAAGTTCAACTATGGAAGAAATGTTTCTTTCTTTGTGAAAGATTACTGAATTAAAAATGATGAAATATAATATACTGATTTAGAATCATTTTTATGATCTTCCTAGACTGTCGATGAAGTTCATGAACCCCTAGTACATGAATAAGAGTAAAGATTATTTAGTGTAACTATGACTAAGAAATTAAGATCAAGTATATGAGTTGAGAATTAGAACAAATAGGATATATAAATAGGAGGAAGCCAAAAAATACAAGAAGCAAAGGGAGAAGGCAAACAGCAACTGGAAAGAAAAATGGAGTCCAACTTTGTGCACAAGTCATGAGAATAAACCATATAGACGCACAACCTCAATTTTGTAGAAAGCATATACAAAAAAACATTCAACAAAAAGCAATCCTCATATGATGGTGTAAATCTTTATATATTGTCTTCATGGTTTCAGAAAAGACTTCCAAAATATTCTTCCATTGCTTCGTTCTCTTTAGTTTACTTGATGCTGCATTTCATTTCAATATCATTTCTTTCATTCCTTATCTCTAGCACTTTCATCATCTTCACTATAAACACAGGCTTTACCTTTTGGAAACTACTTAATTTAATTGAAGATGTGTGTTTGTATACTATTCTCTGAGTAGAGATTGTGGAGGAACATTGTCAATCCCTTGGTCACAAGCAGAATTAGCGGAGAAAAGCTAGTCAAGCAAACTATTTTCCTTTGACACGTAATATTATGTTGATGATTAACAATGATATGCATTCTCAAAATGATGTTTAGGGAGGTGATATTTACGATTCTATCCCCTGTATTTTCATCTCTTATACTATTGATGCGGTACAAGTGTTCCTCATTTTTTCTCCTCTGTAAAATTGGGAAGTTGGTGTTCCTGCCGCATTGTGCAAATGTGCATTGGAATTAACTGAAACTGATGCTAGCTGCCACAAATATATCCTTATTGCTAATGGTGCAACAAAATTATTCATCCTTTTATATTTGATTAGCTGAGGATGTTCAGGATTAGAAGGGATTTCACTTTGAATGTGTATTTAGCATGTTGTTACCATTCTAGTGTTTTATCAATCATTTATTTTCATCTGAACCTTTCTAACTATAATTCATGGATTTTTGGTATGTTTCAGGTGTTCATGTTGAGGAGAGCCTCTGAGGAGCCCAGAGGCCACGCAGCTGCCATTATGACAGAGGTTTTGGCAGATGCTGAGTGCAAAGGAGTCATCAATGCATCTCAGAAGAAATTACTTCTGCAGCAACTGGCTCTCAATCTATCCTAGATTCCAATTTCTAAACCCCCCCTCTTTTTGCCTGCTAGTTTCTCGCTTTTTGTCCCACTAACATATTGCGTGTCCTTCCTCGCATTCCTTTCTGGACCATGCACTTTGACCATGGAGGGAATGCCACTTTCACATCCTTTTTTCTTTCCTTAATTTTTTTTTGGGTCACTCATTTTGACCATAACGGGATCTTTCCTTTTTTTACTGAACTCTTTTGTAGAAGCAATTGGAAACCCGAAAGTGAGACTGACAGCCCCACGAGACGCGAGCAAGCCAGCTGACATAGGATCCTTGTAAATGAATGCTATGAGAGATTGTAAATGAGAGTTTTGTGCCTATTGTGATACACAACACACACACACACACACACACACAGACCCCATACATATTACGAACAGAAATTATACAATATAGAAACATTTGTCTTTTGAATTTTTCCTTTACGATTATCGAAATCTCATTTTATTTTACTCGGCAAGAGAGGAAATAGCTCACCATCGTTTTCAAGAAAGATGGGTTAATTTAACATGGAAATTGCTGGATATATGACAGATTTCACCACGTCTCCTGTCACTTGATAATATGCACACACTCTTTCTAGGTATTGAGCCGATGAACCATCGGCTAGACCACTGAACTGGTGAACCGACACCGTTGTCGTTTCTGGCTTCGCTTCGGTTAAATAACATGATAATTACCACTTATTGGCCCAATAACAATCCCATGTTCTTTATTCGATATTCCTTCAGACGTGAGAACTATCTCTTCGGTAAAAATAACACGAGACTTCTTTACCAACCCTTCTGCATTATTTCATGGCTATCACTTCGATTAATCAAACGTTGAGAGTCACTCGAGTGTTAAAGTACAGGCCCCTTCTATCTATGTTTCAAATTCACAAGCTTCCTTATCATAAAAAGCTTCATTCCTTTCGTCCATATTCTCTATTTTCTTTTTCTATAGTTCATAGATCAAGGTTGTCTATTATATTTCAATAAATATTTTGTTTTTTTAATTAAAATAAAATATTTTGAAGTATTTTAGCCGTTTCGAGGTTGTAATATATATAACAAACATAATTCAAATTCAAGATAAATTAATTATAAATTATGCAATACAAACACAATGCCAAATATATATAATTTTAAAATTTAAAATATTTCTAAATAGTCAAGATTAAATAGATATTTAACTTAAAGTAATTCAACTTAAACAAAATATCAAAATATTATGAAAGTAAAATATTTTAACACAAATATTTTAAATATAAAATTAAGTCAATGTTATCAAGGCTAATGAAATCTAAAGCATTCCTTGTTTTGCTTAAATTTCTATAAAGTATAAACATGAAAAAAAAAATAACATGAATATAAACCATATATATTAATGATAAATCTAATTTTAAAAAATTAATATCATTGTTATTGAAAATAGTAATGAAAAAGGGGTTTTTATAATTGGGTGGTTTAATTAATTAAATTGAACAAGGTTCAATTTGATTCAATGGCTTTTCAAGAGCAGAACGAAATATGTGGAATGAAACCGAAACATTCCGGGTGGAATTTAGTTGAAAAATCCGAAATGAACCGAGATTTAAAATAAAATGAAATTTATTTTATTTTTTAAATTAATATGGAATGTTTTCATCATTTCAAATAAAACTGAACAGAATTGATAACCTTGAAATTCATACTGCTTTTTTTTAATGAGCAGTACCTGTCTGATGGTGTCCGTTTCGAACAACGTTTTCAACAGGAGTTTTTAAAAATCATCTCGGCAGAAGAATGAAAGTTGATATAGGGTACTTCAATAGCCAGCTAAAACCCTGAAAAGATAAAAATACCTATCTATCCTCTCCCAGTTCTCCCTCCACAGCACCGAAACCAGCCGCCCCAGCCCACTAGCCCAAAATCATCCTGGTCAGACGAGCTAGCCATCGCCATCAAATCAGCTGAGAACCCATAGCTGCCTTGCATCCTCCTCCTTCCTTTCAACCCGACATAAACGGTACCTCAAACAAACCTGATCTCCTCCTAAAATCCATCCACCTGATCTCGTTGTCGATCGTTGCTATAGTAGCCCTTACAAACCAGAGTCATCAGGCAAACATCGCAAGCAGCGACCAACATCACACCCCCATCACCGTTGGTCATTATCAACACCAACAGCTCCCTCATCTTTTCTCCTCCATACCCGAGCTAGTTTCTCTCGGCCTCAGCTCCAAACCTAAAATTAACCAGCAACCCGTTGGCTTTCTTCCACCTCAGTCAGCGATAAAACATTACAAAATAATACACCTCATAAATACATTACAAAATAATTTAACCTTATCATTTATAATAACATTAACAATATTTATTAAATGTTATATAAAAAATTTATTACATATTAATTAATTTTATCTTGGATATCGGGAGTGTACCATTATTATCATTCACAAATTATAGAGGAGAGAAAAAAAAAATATTATAAACACATCAAAACTTTCTTGATCACACTACCAGCACTATTAAAGATAAATTCAGTGATATAAAAAAATATCATCAATGGTAATTGAAGTTGTTCACATGAGTTGCCTAAAAATAGCAGGTGGATGACTTGCTCTTGAGCATCTCATATGGCTTATTTTTATAATTATTGTTAATAATTTTTTTTAATATTATTAAATTTATCTCATTAAGATTTTTATAATGATACTAATAATATCGTTATTAGAATTTTAAAATTTCTTCAAAAATTTTTTTTATATATATATTTTTCTCTTTCATTGGTACTCTTCCTTTTCTATATTAATATACCCATTTGAATGCTATATAATCATGGGCTATTTAGGGCAACTGATTAAATGCTTTAACCAGTTTATAAAGATTTGTTTTTAATCTGATACAATGGTTTGCATGAGAGAGTAAAAATTAGCTCAGAAAGAGAAGCAGAGATGTATGTCTTTACCTGAAGGTTTCTACCGTACCCCTTGCCTTGAAGATCTGAAAGGTAAAGGTATTAAAAACGAGGTTACATAGAGGTTGTCCTTTGGACACTACAAAAGAGCTTATATGCTTTTAGCAAGGTAAAGTGGGTTTGAAAATGTGTTAAATGTTATTTTGTAAATTATTTTTTATTTGAAAATATATTAAAATAATATATATTTTATTTTTTAAAATTTATTTTTTACATCAAAACAATTAAAAAATTAATTTGAAACTGAAAAGGTTTTTAAATTTTTTCAAAACCACGTCAAATATTGCCTTAAACAATTGCACATGCTATATTGTCTCGTCAAATGTAACCATTCAAGGCTAGCTAGATACCATGCAGTAGATCTAAGATAAAATGATTTTTATTAATCTCTCTAATATATCATTTTAAGTAAGGAATAATCAAGAAACTGAGTGATTTTCTGTTTATGTGTTTCTTTTATGTGATTTTCTGAGAGAGAGAGAGAGAGAGAGAGAGAGAGATGCTATACTCATCCATGTCGGGAAACAATTGTGAAATACTACTGATCCTCACGTAACTGAGAATATGGAACTTGAAAGAAAAGCTAGCGACCCTGTCCCAGAGACAATATAAACATAGAGATACTCATCAGAAGACAAAAAAAAGCAACTTACTTAGACCTTCAGATTCATATATATTCATAATTACAACCATGGAGAGAGAAGAAACAAGTACAACTAAAATAGAGAGAACTTTACCAGATGTTGATATTGAGAATTGCAGCCAGCTAGCTAGGGGAATCATGAGATGAAAAGCAAAGAAATTGTAGCAAATGATGGTTGGAAGGAATGGAGCCTGGTCCGAGAATCATTTAGGTTCAAGACAGGTGCATCGATTATCTGGGCTGTCATCAGATAATGCCATTTATGTATAATCATGGCCTCCATGACCTCGACCCAGACAGCGTTCCTCTCAACCTTACGCTCAGAGATGAACTCATGCTTCATCTCTTCTGTGAAAAAAAGAAAGAAAGATCCAAAAGAAGAACTGAATTTGCGCATAAAATGCATACATAAGTTTATTGGTTGAGGGGAATGAAGCCTGGTCCGAAGCCTTAACAGTTGTTTCTTGAGAGAAAACTCTTTGCTTAAGCTTCGAGCCAGCCAACATTCCCCTCAACTCACGCACATGCATATCCTTTCTCCACTGTGTAGAAACCCTAACCCATATAGAGTTCTGACTTGTAGCAGAGAAAGTAGAAAAGGGTTTTTGAAACACTATTATCAAAAGTCTTCAATAAATAAATAAATATGAGTTGTGTTCCTAGTTTAGTTTATATCATAGTTATTAAATGCAACTTGAGAGTTGATCTAGTCAAGAAATCATATTATGAATAATTTAAGTTGATTCAAGTCAATCAAATAAATAAATCTATTATAAATCTTTTTAGTATCCTCTCGTGTCTATGTTTAGGTCCAATTAAAAAAAGATAAATAATACAAAATCCCTTCCACCAATCCTCTTTGTTAATGTTTAACAAAAAAAAAAAGATAAAAAGAATAGCATGTCAACTAAAGCAATTAATTGAAAAATACTTCAACATAATTTAACAAAAACAACTAAGCAAGTTACAAGTTTAAGAGGCCAATCAATTAACAAATTACAATTTCAAATCCCATATTTTGATAGATATTTTATCACAAACAACATCCTCATCACTAGAGTGTTCAAGATTTCATAACATTATAGTTCAAGTTTGATGCAAAAGCACATTAAAAACCAATGCAACACACATGGATGCATTAATCAATTGAAGTATGAGGGTAATGCAACGAGCATCACAATAAGACCAAAATATTAAAGAAAAATTTTCCATCAATAACTTATCAGCAACATCTTAATTAGAAGCATTTTCAATCACTATATGCACAATGTTTTTAGGTCTAATATACAAAACCGTCTCTCTAAATAACTTATACAACAACCCAGCGGTCTTTGAAACCTTTGATGCATCAACAAATTTCAAAAAAATAGTTCCTTTAGGGCAATAAACTAATAAGTTAATTAAAGTTTTTTTCTTTTGATTTGTTCATTCATTAGTCATTAGTGTGCAACCAGTCTTCCAAGTTTCTTGATAACTCTCCACATAAAGCTTAACTTCATCAATCGTCTTTGCCAAGTAATAACCACGAAGGGCATAGAAGTTTGGTCTTTTAAAACCATGACTCATAGTTGTTATAACGTTCATAGCATGCTGATAATAAACAAGGTTAATTACATTAATGGTAGACTTGCATCAATCATCCATTTTGTCATAGTAAGATCACATTATTCAACTATTTCTTTATTTTGCCAACTTTTAAACACCATGAGTTGTCCTCAACATCTTTTTTTTACATCTATGGTTTCAACTTCCTTATGTTTTTCAAAACTTGTGTCCAATTGTTTTCCTTTTATGATATTCTTCGATGCTAACATCTTTTTTTTACCACCACCATCATCTAATTATGTAACCATCCACTCTTCATTCTTCATCTGTTATGCATTATAATGATTGAAATTTTCTTGCATTTCTCTAACTCTTTTTTTCTTCTCAACATTTCTTGAAGTTTCAAAAGCATTTGATGATGAACATCCAGAGGATATTTGCAGCATTGTTCCATTTCTCTTTTAGTTCCTACTAAATGCTACTTGAATTGATTAATGCCAACACCTACAAAAGCTTTACCATATTATAAGCATACTAATTTTGTTTTTTTACATCATACACTTAATCCAAGAGATTCTCTATAATGACCCCAAGCCACATTTGTTTTTTCCTCTTATACCACTAAAAACAGAAATTGAAGGATGATATGATTGGGTCATTGAATGATCAATATTTAAAGTACTACCATGCTGAGAATAAATTAATATATAAACTAGACTACTACCAATCTACTTCTATGTTTTCATTTAGACGAACACATTAATTTGTTATCATTTGATCCCTTCCAATTCTCATCCAAATTATTTTTATAACACTTTAGGTTCCTATACATTAAGATGACTTGCAATGTTTTCATCCTCATCTTAAATCATTATTAATTATAAGACACCATATCACCCTTTTATTTTCTTACATAAATGTAAATGGATTAAAATCATGCCAAGGTTTGATTAATCATAGAATTTGAAAGAAATTTCTTTTAAAAGTTATTAAGTTAGTTAAATCAGAATTTTGAAAACTCATCAATGCATTTGAAAACACGGTTTTGGATAAACTACTATTTATTGCATTTTGGTACAAACCATAATTTCTTCTATCAAAGTTATTAGATAAAAAAAAAGTGATTTAGGTAATATTTAGTATTGCAGTTCAATCATGTTTTTAAATTTTTTTAGCTTCAAATATTTTTTTATATTATTTTAATGTATTGGTGTTAAAAATTAATTTTAAAAAATAAAATAAAAATATATTTTTAAACAAAAAGACATTTTAAAATACAATTTTTTCCGCAACTTTCACTGAATAAGTCAACTTTTTTTTGATAGGTTAGTCACCACAGATAAATTGCTCGGGTCGTTGACTGACTATTAGATTAATGTACCTTTTTACGCTGTATTTATTAATTAGCACGGAATATATTACCAAGGAAAAAAAAATGAAAATATTCACAGTTGTTATTTAGGGCAAAGCAGATACCTGAAACAGTTTCTTCCTAGAAACACGTCATTGCAAAGACGGAGTTGCCAGGAATATAAGATCCTATTCGTTCAACTTCAAGATCTGACGGCTAGAGGAATACCTCCTTAAAACCCGACATGTCGGTGTCAGCGGAAGCCTAAGGTAGGGTACCGAGGAAAAAAACTGCCCGAAAAATGAGGAAACAAAGAAAGTATTACGAAATAAAATAATATTTTTATCGTAAATCAAAGCACAGGTCAAAACTCCAGGTAATCGACGGCTCGGATTCTATGATCCCAGAACAGTAGTCAACGTGGAGAGAGAAGAGGTGACGTTAGCTGTGGAGTGGGTCCCACTATAAGAGGAGACATGAGCGCGTGGATTCTGTGGGTCCTGTACTCAGGACTCTTACTTGTAGGATTGGGATTGGGTACACTTCATGTGTGGGGACCGCTTCTGTGGTTTTTTTTTTTTTTTTGAACAAGGATGTTAAATATTAATGAATGAAAGCCAGTATTTTCGAGATTATATGTTCATGATGATGCATTGATGCTGCTGCTGCTGCTGCTGCTGGGGGCATTATAAGATGAGGTGATGAAAGATCGAAAAACAATTATTAGTGTCAGTGACATTAATTTCAGGTTGTTTAAAGAATTCATATCTATGAAAGATAGAAATAAATAAAAAAATTCGGTAAATTTTGAATTTGATTTTTTATTCTGATTATTTATCTATCTCTTCATCCAAAAAAAATAACTACTTTTAACTAAAAACAATTATCGATTATCTATTAGAGAGGGAAAAACCATGACAAGACAATAGAGAAGTGTGTGTATATGTTAAATTTTGATGAAGTTGAAATGTCTCTCTACTTTAATTATTCAAGATATATATATATATATATATATATCATGAAAAAAAA
>Ga0307518_10002077_pt1 | contig 14720 bp, 13 predicted proteins | sample 25_EM_MG_FD_203889 | JGI IMG/M metagenome (GOLD analysis project Ga0307518, IMG submission 203889) | Populus trichocarpa ectomycorrhiza microbial communities from riparian zone in the Pacific Northwest, United States - 25_EM | ecosystem: Host-associated > Plants > Roots > Unclassified | place...
TCGGGCAGGGACATCTGGCCGAGGCGCTGGGCGTCACCCGCACCGGCAGCGTGATCAGCTTCCTGCCGATCATCCTGATGGGTGTCCTTTTCGGACTCGCCATGGACTACGAGGTGTTCCTCGTGTCGCGGATCCGCGAGGACTACGTCCATCACGGCGACGCGCACAAGGCGATCGAGACGGGCTTCGTGTCCGCGTCGAGGGTCGTGACCGCGGCGGCGGTGATCATGCTGGGCGTGTTCGCCGCCTTCGTGCCCGACGGCAGTGCCACGATCAAACCGATCGCGTTCAGTCTCGCGGTCGGGGTGTTCGTGGACGCGTTCCTCGTGCGGATGACGCTGGTCCCGGCGATCCTCGCGCTGCTGGGCCCGCGCGCCTGGGGGCTGCCGCCGTGGCTGGACCGCAAACTCCCGGTGTTCGACGCCGAGGGCGACGGTCTCGTCCACGAACTCCGGCTCGCCGACTGGCCCGAGCCGGACTCGGCCGAAGTGATCAGCGCCGCCGGTCTCCGGGTCGACGACGACCGGGGACGCACGATCTTCCGCGACGTCGAACTGCATCTCGGCCCGGGGGAGATCCTCGCCGTGCACGGTTCCGGCCCGGCGGGCAAGAGCGCGCTGCTCTACGCGCTCGCCGGTCGTGTCCCGAACGTCCGCGGCGATCTGAAGGTCCTCGGCCGGGTGCTGCCGCAGCACGCGCACGCCGTCCGGCGGAACGTCGCCTTCGTCGCCTGCAAGGAGACCGACGACCCCGCCGGCGAGGTCCGCCGCGCGCTCGACGACGGTGTCGCGCTCGTCTTCCTCGACGACCTCGACACCGTCGTCGCCACCGCTCAGCGCGCGGGGTTGCGGGCCGCGTTCGCGAGCCGGGCCGCGACGTTCGCCGTGTCCTGCCAGAGCCTTGCCCTCGTGCGGGATCTGGTACCCACCACCGCCGTCGCGGGTCTCGCCATGACACCCGCCCCCGTCCCCGCCGAGGTCCGCTGATGTCCCGCTTCTTCACCGGTTCCGCCCGTGCGACCGCCATCGGACCGCTGACCTGGAAGACCTGGCTCGGGATCGTCCTCGTGCCGGTGATCGTCGCGCTCGGGCTGGCGTGGGCGTTCTGGTCGCCCGACGACAACCACGGTGCGGCCAAGGCCGCCGTGGTCAACGACGACGAGCCCGTGACGGTGAACGGTCAGCTGATCCCGCTCGGCCGGGAACTCGCCGGAAACCTCGTGCACGGCGAGGATTCCGCGTACACGTGGGTACTCACCGACGCCGAGGACGCGAAGGAGGGCATCTCCGACGGCACGTACTCGGCGGTCGTGACGATTCCGCCGGACTTCTCCGCGCAGGCCACGTCGACGTCGGGCAAGCCGCTCGACGCGAAGCAGGCGATCATGCGTGTCGAGACGTCACAGCGCACCGGCCTGGTCGATCCGGTGGCGAGCCGGGAGGTCGCGAACGCGACGCTCACCGCGCTGAACCGGCAGATCGTCGAGACCTATGTGGACAATCTGTACGTCGGGTTCTCCTCGATCCATCAGCAGTTGGTGCAGGCGGCCGACGGCAGCGACCAGCTCGTCGTCGGGCTGCGGCAGTTGTCCGACGGGACCGGGAAACTGGCCGCGGGCGCGGGCGAACTCGCCGGTGGGGCGGGAAAGCTCAGCGGCGCGGCCGGTCAGCTGGCGGACGGCGCGCGCAAGCTCGCGAACGGTACCGGGCAGCTCGCCACCGGTTCCGGCCAGTTGTCGTCGGGGCTGACGCAGGCCGAGAAGGACACCGCGCAGCTGCCCCGGCTGACCAGGGAACTGGCCGACGGGGCACAGCAGGTCGCGAACGGCAACAAGCAGCTGGCCGACAAGATCTCGCCGCTGGCGGACAAGGCCGTGCGGATCATCGACGCGCTGCCGTCGGCGGGTGACTCGGCACGGAAGTTCGCCGAACTGGCTCGGAAATGCGATCAGGACACCAAGTTCTGTGCCGATCTCAAGGCCGCTTCGGAAAAGCTCACGGCCGACGCCGCGATCCTCGACGGCAAACGCGCCGAAATCCGCGACGCCGTCGTACAGACGAAGAAGGCTGTGCAAGATCTTTCGGCGGGTTCGCAGAAGGTCGCCGACGGGAACAAACAGCTCGCGGACAAGTCGAAGGAACTCGCGGGCGGTATCGGCACGGCGGCCGACGGCGCGCGGAAACTCGACGCCGGGGTCAAGGCCGCCGACTCCGGGGCACGGCAGCTCGCCGACGGCTCCGGTCAACTCGCCGGCGGCGCGACGACGCTCTCCACCGGTGCCGGCGAACTCGCCACCGGCGCCCGCTCGGCCGCCGACGGCGCCGAGCGCGCCGAATCGGGTGCCTCGGAGCTGGCCAAGGGGCTCAACGAGGGCCGGGGCAAGGTGCCCGACTACACCCAGGCCGAACGTGACCATCTCAAACAGGTCGCCGCCACCCCCGCGATCGCCGACACGGCGGGTTCGGGATCGTTCGGCGAAGGCGCGGTGGCGCTGATCCTCGTACTGGCGCTGTGGGGCTGCGCGCTGGCGACGTATCAGGTGATCCGGGCGGTGCCGCCGAGCGTGCTGACCACCCGCGAACCGAGCTGGCGGATCATCCTCGCCGCGGCCGTTCCCGGCGCGACGCTGGCGGTGCTGACCGCCCTGATCCTGACCGGGGTGTTCTGGGCGTTCCTCGGCCTGAGCCTCGGCAAGGCGGTGACCCTGCTGGTGGTGCTCGTGCTCGCGGCCGGGACGTTCACCGTCGTCAACCAAGCGCTGGTGGCGATCTTCAAGCGTCCCGGCCGCTTCGCCGCCCTCGCGATCCTCGTACTCACTGTCGGCGCTTCGCTCGTTTCGACCGTGCCTGGCTTTTTCGGGACCGTGCTGGGGATCCTGCCGACCAACGGCGCCTTGGTGGCGTTGCGGTCGCTGCTGACCGGGACGGACGGGCTGACGTCGGGGATCGTGCAGCTGGTGGTGTGGCTGGGGATCGGGACGCTGGCGATGATCCTGGTGACGGACCGGCGGCGGTCCTTGCCCGGACGGGAGCTGCGGCTGGCCTAGGTACCGTCCTTGACGGCAGGGCCGGGCCTCCATCAGTATGAACACGTGTTCATGAACGCGTGTTCATAACCGAGGAGGTTCTGGGATGTCCGGCATCGTCAACACCGCGCAGGCCGACGCGTGGAACGGCTACGAGGGGCGGCACTGGGCCGAGCACGACGGGCGCTACGACGCGGTGAACAGCGGGTTCAACGAGTTCCTGTTCGACGCCGCCGGGATCGGCGAGCGGGACCGGGTGCTCGACATCGGCTGCGGCAACGGACAGGTCACCCGGCTCGCCGCCGTCCGCGCCCCGCTCGGGGAGGCGACCGGGATCGACCTGTCCGCGCCGATGCTCGCCACGGCGCGGGCCCGCGCGGAGGCCGAAGGCGTGGCGAACGTCGGGTTCGAGCAGGGCGACGTCCAGGTCTTCCCGTTCGGGGAAGGGGTTTTCGACGTCGCGCTCAGCCGGTTCGCGGTGACGTTCTTCGCCGATCCGGTCGCCGCCTTCGCGAACGTGCGCCGGGCGCTGAAACCGGGCGGCAGGCTCGCGTTCCTGTGCATGACCGCGCTCGCCGGAACCGATCTCGGCACCGTTTTCGGTGCGCTGGCACCGTTCCTGCCGACACCGACCGGCGAGGACGGCACCGGCCCGACGGCGTTCGCCGACCCCGAACGGGCTCGCTCGGTGCTGACGGACGCCGGATTCCTCGACGTCACGGCCACCCGTGTCGAGGCGGATCAGGTCTGGGGGAGCGACGTGGCCGACGCCGCCGGGTTCATCGCGGACTGGGGCCCGGTCAAGTACCACCTCGGCCAGGTCGGCGAAGAAGCGGCGAACGGCGCGCGAGAAGCGCTTTCGGCCGCGCTCCAGCCCTTTGACGGGCCCGGTGGGGTGCGGCTGCGTGGTGCGGCGTGGCTGGTCGGGGCGAAAGCCTGATGTCACCGAGGAAAGCGGCGGCACTGCGCGACACCGACGGCCGGAGCCTGCGTGAGCATCTGATCGGCACGGCCGCGGACCTGATTTCCGCCCAGGGCACTGCGGAGCTCACGGTCCGGGCCATCGCGCGGGCGGCCGGGGTCGCCGACGGCGTGCTGTACAACCATTTCACCGACAAGGAGGAGTTGCTGGCCGACGCGCTGGCGGAACACGTGCGGCGGGTCGAAGCCGGGCTCGGCGAGCTGCCCGCGCCAGGTTCGGCTACGGTCGAGGGCAATCTCCGCGCCCAGCTGGCGTACGCGTTGGCTCTGCACAAGGAGATCCTGCCCGCGTTCGCCGGGCTGCTCGCCCGTCCCGCCGTGCTCGCGCGGTTCGGTGAACTGGCCCGGGACGGTGCGACCTGGCGTGATCGCCTCGCCGGATATCTGCGCGCGGAAAAGGAACTCGGCAGGCTGGACGGCGATGTCGACGCGGCGGCGGCGATGCTGGTCGGGGTCTGCCACGAATCGGTGCTCACCGCGCTGCTCCCGCACGGCCCGGAGGTGACCACGTCGCCGGCCGCGGAAGCCGTGGTCAAGACGGTGCTGGAGGGCATCGCGGTCCGCTGATCCCGTGTCGGGTTCGACACCGGTTGACCGGCGCCCGTTCTGGGTAACCCGGTTGTGCGACTTCAGCAGGGAGGTCGCGCGCGAGGGGAAGGGTGGCTCCATGATCAACATCGCGGAGCATCCGGTGCCGGGAACCTGGGTGCTCGACCTGCGGGCCACGACGCCACGGGCGTTGCCGGACATGCGCGCCTGGGTGGTCAGATGCCTTCCCGATCTCGGCGAGGGGCATCGCGACGACGTCCTGCTGGCGGCGACGGAGCTCGTCGCCAACGCTTATGTGCACGGGGGTGGCGCACGCCACATCCAGTTGTGGCGTGGTGTGTCGCCGTGCGCCGTCCGCATCGAGGTCGCGGACGTCAGCGTCGAACAGCCGCGGGCGCGGTGTTCGCAGATCGAGGATCCCCGCGGGCGCGGCCTTCTCGTCGTCGACGGGGTGGCCGTGCAATGGGGCGTCCGGCGCGAGCCGGTGCGCGGCGGGAAGATCGTCTGGGCGCACATCCGGTGCGACGGCGGCTGTCCGGAAGCGCTCCCGCGGGTGAAGCGCTCCCGGAACTGACCTGCCTCAGACGGCGCGGCGTGCGGTGATCAGGCCGAACGCGGAGATGGCGGCGAAGCCGAACAGCAACCACCTCGCCGACGTGACCACCGAAGCGCCGCCGAGATTGACCAGCAGTCCGGCGACCGCCGCGCCGAACGCGGTCGACATCGTCAGCACCGTCGCGATCGCGGCCGCCGCCTGTCCGCCCTCGCCGTCCGGGGCGGAGGTCATCGCCGCGACCGACAAGTGGGGCATCGCGATGCCGATTCCCATGCCACCGAAGAAGAGCACCGGCAGCCAGGCGAGCACGACGGGCAGCGGCGGCTGTTCGGTCTGCAGCAGTCCCAGCACGGCGAACCCGATGGCGAGACAGGCCGGACCGGCGAGGACGAGCCGCCGTGTCTTACCGGCCGAAGCGCTGACGAGCTGGCTCACCGACCAGCCCAAGGACAGCGCGGCGGCGAAGAATCCCGCCGCCGCGGGCGGAAGCCCGCCCGATCGCTGGCCGAACAGCGGCAGGAACGTCTCCACCGCGACGCCGGATGCCAGCACCATGATGGTCAGGTAGATCCACCGCGACCGCGAACCCCGGCGGTAGACCGAAGCGGGCAGCACACTCGCCGCCGATCGGTTCTCCGTCACCAGGAACGCGCCCACGAGTAGGAGACCCAGCGCGATCAGGGCGGCCATCGCGAGGACGTCGGACAGGATCCCGGCGACGCTCACCGCTCCGGTGGCGCCGACGATCAGCGACAGCGAAACAACCGGGACCGGCGGTGCCTGCGCCGGGCGTTCGCCGTCGGGGAGCGCCCGGGGCACGAAGATCGCCAGCGCGACCGCCACCACGGCCAGAACCACGAACGCCGAACGCCACGAGCCGAACTGTGCCGAGAATCCGCCGAGCGCCGGGCCGACGAAATTGCCGACCCCGAACATCGCGGAGATCAGCGCGCTGCCCCGGCTCCAGAGCCGAGGCGGCAGCGCCGAATGGATCAGGGCGAAACCCAGCCCGGTCAGCAGACCGGCGCCGAGGCCTTGCGTCCCGCGGCCGATGAGGAGGACCGGCATCGACGGGCTCGCTGCGCACACCACCGAGCCCGCGGCGAAGACACCGAAACCGGCCAGATAGGAAGTCTTGCCGCCGAAACGCGAAAGCGCCTGGCCCACCAGCATGGTCGCGACGACCTGGGCGACCAGGAACGCCGTCATGGTCCAGGCGTACAACGACCGTCCGCCGATGTCCTGGATCGCCGTCGGCAGCAGGCTCGCCGCCACGTAGATGGTGATCGCGCCGACGAGCACGCCACCCGCCAGTACCGTCGCGGTGCTCGTATGGCGGCTCAATTCCCGCCACGACCCGATGTTCACGCGTTTCTCCTCGCTGTCGAAAGGATTGCGCTTCGCATCCTGTCGGCGCGGGAAGGCCCGGTAATCGGACAAATCAGACGTGAATCACGTCACATTTTCGTGCGCCCTTCGATGGCGGCGCGAGCGGCCTCGATGGATTTCCGGACGACGACTTCCGTGGAGTAGCCCTGTTTCGTGAACACCCCGTCGAGGTAGAACGTGCCGTAACCGTGCGCCTGGGTGAACAGCTGCTCCATCAGTTCGAGCCCGTCCTCCGGCCGGTCGGCGACGGTGAGGCAGAGCATGACGAACTGGTCGGTCAGGCGGCGGGTCTGCTCGTGCAGGGCCGCGTGTTCCGGGCCCTGCAAACCATCCGAGTAGATGACGTTCATCCCGGCCCGGCGTTCGATCAGGTACTTCGTGTACGCGCCGGCGGCCGCGGCTAGGGCCGCGACGGGTTCGCTCTCGGCCTCGATGGCGTCGTGCACCCTGTCCGCCAGCTGGCACGCGACGTCGGCGGCGATCGCGGCCAGCAGGCTTTCCTTGTCCGGGAAGTGGCGATAGGGCGCGCCGGGGCTGACTTTCGCGCGCCTGGCGACCTCGGCGACGGAGAACGCGCCGAGTCCTTGTTCGGCGATCAGGTCGAGCGAGACCCGTACGAGTTCGGCGCGAAGGTCGCCGTGGTGGTACTTGCCGCCCATGTCGTGGATCACACCGTCCCGGTCGCGGAATATGTAAGAGCCCTCTTACGCTAGTTGTAAGTGACCTCTTACATGGTCTCACTGTTTCTCGGAGGGTTTCATGACGACGACCACGCACGCCATCGCCGCGCCGTCCCCGGGCGCCGCCCTGTCGCCGACGACGATCGAGCGTCGCGACCTGCGTCCGGACGACGTGCTGATCGACATCGCGTACGCGGGGATCTGCCACAGCGACATCCACCAGGTGAAGGAGGACTGGGGCAGCGCGATCTTCCCGATGGTGCCCGGTCACGAGATCGCCGGCGTCGTCGCCGCGGTCGGCTCCGGCGTGACGAAGTACCAGGTAGGCGACCGGGTCGGGGTCGGCTGCATGGTCGATTCCTGTGGCGAGTGCGAATACTGCCTCGCGGGCACCGAGCAGTTCTGCGTCAAGGGCAACATCCAGACCTACAACGGCGTCGGTTTCGACGGCGAGAACACCTACGGCGGTTACAGCCGCCAGATCGTGGTGAAGGACGCTTTCGTCTGCCGCATCCCGGAAGGCATCGGCCTCGACGTCGCCGCCCCGCTGCTGTGCGCGGGCATCACCACCTACTCCCCGCTGAACCGCTGGGGTGCCGGGCCGGGCAAGAAGGTCGCCGTCGTCGGCCTCGGCGGGCTCGGGCACATGGCGGTCAAGATCGCGGTCGCCATGGGCGCCGAGGTCACCGTGCTCAGCCAGAGCCTGAAGAAGCAGGAGGACGGCCTGAAGCTGGGCGCGAAGGACTACTTCGCGACCGGTGACGCGTCGACGTTCAAGGCGCTGCGCGGCCGTTTCGACCTGATCCTCAACACCGTTTCGGCGACGCTGCCCGTCGACTCCTACCTCGGCATGCTGCGCGTCGGCGGCGCGATGGTGAACGTCGGCGCGCCCGGCGAACCGCTGTCCTACAACGCTTTCTCGCTGCTCGGCGGGAACAGGGTGCTCGCCGGTTCGATGATCGGCGGGATCGCCGAAACCCAGGAGATGCTCGACTTCTGCGCCGAGCACGGGATCGGCGCGGAGATCGAGACGATCTCGGCCGACCAGGTGAACGTGGCCTACGACCGGGTCGAGAACAGCGACGTCCGGTACCGGTTCGTCATCGACGCGGCGACCATCGGCGCCTGACCCGCTTGATGGTCTCGTGAGTGGCAAGGACGGTTAGAACCGTCCTTGCCACTCACGAGGCGCGTCACATCAGCAGCAGGGGAAGCGTGTTCATCGCGGTGTGCGCGGCGATCGGCGCCCACAGGTTGCGGTAGCGCGACCACAGGTAGCCGGTGAACAGGCCGAAGAACCCTTGGAACGCCACGATCGCGCCCAGGGTGAGCGGCAGTGATCCCTGTCCGTGCGTCGGCAGATGCAGCCACGCGAACAGCAGCGCCGACAGCAGGATTCCCGGCCACCGACCGAAAAGCCCCTCCAGCCGGGTCTGCAGCATGCCGCGGAAGAAGACCTCTTCGAGGACGTTCGCGGTGAAGAAGGTCAGCGTCGCACCGATCGCCACGTACACCGGGTCCGGATAGTCCTCCGCGGTGGGAAGCGGCGGCGCGAGCGGGCCGAGGACGGAGAGCCAGCCGAACACGAGCACCGCCGGGATCGGCGCGAGCCATTGCCAGGTCTGCCGGGGCCGCCACGTGAGCCGGAAGGAATCCCGCGCCGGCAGGACTCGAAGCAGAACCAACGGCAGCGCCAGGAAGACCAGCGGTTTGGCGAGCGCCCAGATGTCGCGGACCAGTGCCTGCTGTCCTGCCACCGAAACCAGGTACAACGCCAGCGGCCACAGGAACGCGATGAGCGCCAACGCTGTCGCCTGTCTGCCCAGCCCGCGCCGGTCGGTCACCTCGGGCAGCGGTTTCGGTGCGTGGAGCGGAATCCCGTGGATCAGCAGGATCCCGGCGAGTGCCGGGAGCAGGGCGCCCGCGAGGGAGAGCTCCTTGGCCGAATCCGCGGACGGTTTGATCGCGTCGTGCCCGGTGGCCAGCAGCAGTACGGGTGCGGCCACGAACACCGCGAGCCCGCCGAAGAGGATTCCCCAGGCGGCACCCGGGCGGGTGCCGGTTTTTTCTGTCACCGGGCCAGGATCTTCGAAGCGGCGCGAGTCCGCGTCATCACTTCGGAGGACTTCAGCCCTTCGTCATCGCCGGATCGGTCGAGCCCTCGGCGTGCCCGCCTCGCCGGCGCGTCCGGGGCCGGGGAGGCCGCTCCGGTACCCGGCTGATTCCTCAGGCGGGGACGGCGCGGACGCCCGGCGGCATCTCGCGGTTGACCTCGTCGAGCCGGTTCGCGACGGTCCGGCAGGGTTCGCAGCCTGCCAGATGCGCGGTGATCAGATCCGCGCGGCGTCCCGGCACGCCGCCGCGGAGCCACGCACCCATCCGGCGCCGTGCTTCCTGGCAGCACGGCGTTCCGGTCTCGGGGACCTGCGCCTGCAGGAAGGCCTGGCGCAGCCCTTCGCGGGCCCGCAAGGCGAGGACGGAGGCGCCGTTGGGCGAAACGCCCAGCAGCGGCGCCACCACCTTCGGGGAGTCGCCCTCGGCTTCGGTCCGCCACAGCACGGTCCGCCAGCGGCCGGGCAACGCGCAATACGCGGTCCACGCCAGGTGGGCGTTCGCGCGGAGGATGACGAGTTCTTCCGCGCCCACGACTCCGGCGGCCTCTTCGACCGCCGGGGTCGTGCCGTACAGCTCGACCCGTTTGTGGTGACGGCTCCATTTGGCGGCGAGATTCCGGATGGTGACCGCGAGATAGGGGCGGAGGTTCTCGCGCGGCCCGCCGCCGTCGCGGATGACGCTCAGCACGCGTACGAAGGCTTCGGCCACGAGGTCGTCCCGCTCGGCGGGCTCGGCGACCCAGCCCGCGGCGATCCGGCGGAGCGGCTCGGCGTGGCGCCGGAAAAGTGTCTCGCCGGCGGCGATGTCACCAGCTCGGTAGGCGTCGAGCAGGGTGGCGTCCGCTGTGGTGTCGACGTCTTCCCTCATCGCGGTCTCCCGGACGGGCCGATTTGCATACCCAAAGTAACGGGTACGGCAGTGTACCTGTTAACCGGCCGCGGATAAACTCCGGGGGATGACGCCTGAAGCCGACGCGCCGCGGCCGGACGGCCGGGCGGCGCGCTGGGCGGGACAGCGGGAGCGCCGCCGACGGGAATTCGTCGACGCGGCGCTGCGCGCGATCGCCGAGCACGGTCCGGAGGTCTCCACCGAACAGATCGCCGACGAGGCGGGGGTGGCGAGAACCCGGGTGTACAAGCACTTCGACGACGCCGCCGACCTGCAGCGTTCGATCGCCGACCGCGCCGTCCGCCTCATCACCGCCGAACTGGCCCCGCTGTGGGATCCGAGCGGGACGCCGATGCAGCTGATCACCATGGCGGTCGGCGCCCATACCGGCTGGCTCGCCGAACACGGGAACCTCTACCGCTATCTCGCCAAGCACTCCCAAGCCGGGCGGCGCGGCGGCGACGCCATCACCGACGTCAGAACGGCGATCGCCCGGCAGCTCTCCATCCTGTTCAAGCACTACCTCGACACGTTCGACCTCGACGGCCGGATCGCCGAACCGCTCGCCTTCGGGCTGGTCGGCCTCGTCGACACGAGTGCCGCGCGCTGGCTGGAGAACCCGGGCGGCCTCGAACTCCCGGAGCTCGCGAGCCAGCTGGTGCGGTGGATCTGGCGGGTCATCGACGACACGCTCCGCGAACGCGGGGTCGAACTCGACCCGCATTCGCCGCTGCTCGTACCGGGCGGCTGAGCGCTCACGATGTGAGAGCGGGAATGAAAGCCCGCCCGCCGGTATCGGAGCGGTCATGGTCACCCCTTTCGACGACCCGGCCTGGGTTTCGCTGACCGGCCCGCACGCCCGTTTCGCGGAGCGCTCCGGCCAGGTCCTGCGCTACCAGGTCGACGTCGCGCCGTTCTTCGCCCTGCCGCCGGAACCGGACGACGGCGTGTGGGCCGACGTCGCCGCGCTGGCGGGCCCCGGCCAGACGGTCACCGTCCACAACGCGCTGCCTGTCCCGGCCGGCTGGGAGGTCCTCGACAGGATCGCCGGGGTCCGGCTGGTCGACGTCGCGCTCGAAGCCGCCGAGGATCCCGAAGCGGTCGCGCTGGGGCCCGACGACGTCCCGGAGATGCTCGCCCTCGTCGAGCGGACCAAACCGGGGCCGTTCCGGAAGCGGACCATCGAATTGGGGACATACCTGGGAATCCGGCGCGACGGCGAACTGATCGCGATGGCGGGCGAGCGGATGCATCCACCCGGCTGGACCGAGATCAGCGCCGTCTGCACCGACCCGGCGTATCGCGGCCAAGGCCTGGCGACCCGGCTCATCCGCGCGGTGGCGGCGGGGATCCGGGCCCGCGGCGAACGTCCGATGATGCACGCGGCGGCGACGAACACGTCGGCCATCCGCCTGTACCGGTCGATCGGCTTCGAAGTGGTGCCGCGGCCGGACTTCGTGACCGTTCGGGTGCCGGGCTCCTTGTGAAGTTGCTCTAACGAGGGATTTCAGAAACTCGCGATGGACTGAACAGCACGGGCGGACCAGACTTCGCGCCATGAAGGCATTGGTCAAAGCCGACCGAGCACCCGGGCTGGAACTCACCGACGTTCCGGATCCCGCGGTCGGCCCCGGCGACGTCGCCGTCCGCGTGCTGCGCGCCGGGATCTGCGGTACCGATCTGCACATCGACTCCTGGGACGACTGGGCGGCGCGCACCATCGCCGCGCCGCTGGTCATCGGGCACGAGTTCGTCGGTGAGGTGGTCGAGATCGGCCGGTCGGTGACCACGGTCAAGGTGGGCGACCTGGTCAGCGGCGAGGGGCACCTCGTCTGCGGAAGCTGCCGCAACTGCAAGGCCGGGCGGCGTCACCTGTGCGCCAGGACCAAGGGCCTCGGCGTGCACACCGACGGCGCGTTCGCGCAGTACGCCGTCCTGCCCGAGATGAACGCCTGGGTGCACCGCACCAAGGTCGACCTCGACATCGCCGCGATCTTCGACCCGCTCGGCAACGCCGTGCACACCGCGCTGTCCTTCCCCGTCATCGGCGAGGACGTGCTGGTCACCGGCGCCGGCCCGATCGGCATCATGGCCGCCGCCATCGCGCGCCACGCGGGTGCGCGCAACGTCGTCATCACCGATGTCAGCGAGCCCCGCCTCGAACTGGCCCGCGAGGTCGGCGTCGATCTCGCGCTGGACGTCTCCTCCGCGACCATCGCCGACGCGCAGCTGAAGCTCGGCATGGCCGAGGGCTTCGACGTCGGCATGGAGATGAGCGGGCGGCCCGAGGCGCTGCGCGACATGATCGCGAACATGTCGCACGGCGGGCGCGTCGCGCTGCTCGGCCTTCCGGCTTCCGAGGTGTCGGTCGACATCGCGTCCGTGGTGCTGAAGATGATCCAGCTCAAGGGGATCTACGGGCGCGAGATGTTCGAGACGTGGTACTCGATGTCCGTCCTGCTGCAGGCGGGGCTGGACATCTCGCCGGTGATCACCCACCGGTTCGGCTACACCGAATACGAGAAGGCGTTCGCGACGGCCAGGGAAGGCCGCTGCGGCAAGGTCATTCTGGACTGGACGGAGAACTGATGTACGGCGCGATGCGCGACGACCTCAAGGCCGGGCTCGCCGAGATCCGGGAAGCCGGGCTGTACAAGGGCGAGCGGGTGATCCAGGGACCGCAACGGGCTTCGGTCAGCGTCGGCGACGGAGACGTCCTCAACTTCTGCGCCAACAACTACCTCGGCCTCGCCGATCACCCCAAGCTGATCAAGGCCGCGCAAGAGGCGCTGGACCGCTGGGGCTTCGGCATGGCGTCGGTGCGGTTCATCTGCGGGACCCAGCAGCCGCACAAGGAACTCGAGGCGAAGCTGTCGGAGTTCCTCGGCACCGAGGACACGATCCTCTACAGCTCCTGTTTCGACGCCAACGCCGGGCTCTTCGAGACGTTGCTGACGGATCAGGACGTCATCATCTCCGACGAGCTCAACCACGCGTCGATCATCGACGGCGTCCGGCTGTGCAAGGCGAAGCGCATGCGCTACCGCAACCGCGACGTCGCGGACCTGGAGGCCAGGCTGAAGGAGGCGTCCGGCGCGCGGTACCGGATGATCGCCACCGACGGCGTGTTCTCGATGGACGGCTACCTCGCGCCGCTGGACGAGATCTGCGAGCTGGCCGAGCGGTACGACGCGCTGGTGATGGTGGACGACTCGCACGCCGTCGGTTTCACCGGTCCGACCGGCCGCGGTACGCCGGAGCTGTTCGGCGTGCAGGACAAGGTCGACGTGCTGACCGGCACTCTCGGCAAGGCACTCGGCGGCGCGAGCGGCGGCTACACCTCGGGCCGCGCGGAGATCGTCGAGATGCTGCGGCAGCGTTCGCGGCCGTACCTGTTCTCGAACTCGCTGGCGCCGTCGATCACCGCGGCCGCGCTCGCCACGTTGGAGCTGCTGGACTCCTCCAGCGACCTGCTGGGCAAGCTGCGCGCCAACACCGAACTGTTCCGGCGCCGGATGACCGAGGCGGGTTTCGATCTGCTCCCGGGTGAGCACCCCATCATCCCGGTGATGATCGGTGACGCCGCCAAGGCGGGCAAGATGGCGGATCTGCTGCTCGACCAGGGCATCTACGTGATCGGTTTCTCGTACCCGGTGGTGCCGCACGGCAAGGCGCGGATCCGGACGCAGATGTCGGCGGCGCACTCGACCGACGACGTCAACCGGGCCGTCGACGCGTTCGTGACGGCCAGGTCCATGATGGACGAATGATCGATCCGCGACGGCTGCGCGTGCTGCGCGCCCTCGCCGACCACGGCACCGTGACGGCGGCGGGGCAGGCGCTGCACCTGACGCCGTCCGCGGTCTCCCAGCAGCTGGCCGCACTCGAAGCCGAGTGCGGCCAGCAGCTGCTCCGCCGCCGGGGCAGGCGGGTTTCGCTGACCCCGGCGGGTGAATTGATGGTGGTGCACGCCAACGCCGTCGCCGCCGAACTGGAACGGGCGCAGGCCACTCTGGCCGCGCTCGATTCCGGCGTCCAGGGCATGGTGCGGCTGGCGAGTTTCGCCTCCGCGATCACGATGGTCGTGGCGCCGGCGATCGCCTCGCTGCGTGCCGGTTCGCCCGGGGTCACCATGCAGGTGCAGGACGTCGAGGGGCATGCGAGCATCCCGCTGTTGCTCGACGGCGAGGTCGATCTGGCGATCACCGAGGAGTACCGGCTCTCGCCACGGACGGATGAAAGCAGGCTCACCCGGTTCCCGCTGTACGTGGAGCCCTTCGACGTCGTGCTGCCCACCGCGCACCGGCTCGCCGGGGCGTCCGAAGTGGACATCGACGATCTCGCCGACGACGAGTGGATCGCGCCGAAACCCGGGAATCCGTGCCGCGACGTGCTGATGATCGTCTGCGCCAACCCCGAGATCCGGCACGTCTCCGACGATTTCCACGCGATCACCACCCTGGTCGCCGCCGGCGAGGGCGTGGCCTTGGTGCCGCGCAACGCTTTCGCCGCCGTTCCCGGTGCGGTCGCCGTCCCG
>Ga0307518_10002078_pt1 | contig 14716 bp, 11 predicted proteins | sample 25_EM_MG_FD_203889 | JGI IMG/M metagenome (GOLD analysis project Ga0307518, IMG submission 203889) | Populus trichocarpa ectomycorrhiza microbial communities from riparian zone in the Pacific Northwest, United States - 25_EM | ecosystem: Host-associated > Plants > Roots > Unclassified | place...
TAACCATGCATATGCACCTGACGGTTTTCTGCCTGTGCATTTAGTCCAACCACTTCGTTATTCATAAAAAGAAACTTTTCATTCATTTTGGCTCGAAAAGAAACTGTCAACAGATGCTTTTTTTTTTTTTTATGTGTGTGGATTGGATAACTAGATTCATCTTTCTTGTAATTCATCTACTAAGGTGACTGCCACTCATAAATCTCGTCCACATGGGCCGTTGCTGCATAAAACTCATGATATGACATGGCTGACAGATTATAGGTTGCTCTATTTTGACAAAGTAATAAAATCGGTGCTTCCATTTTGGCCTCGAAGTTCAGGCCAATTATGCAACTATACACAAGGTGATTCTACAGTGTCTTTGGTTTTCAACGAAAAGCGTTGTCTTTAGATCGACGACTCATTGACCGGATGCATGGTTCTTTCAAACGTCACGAGGCATGACTCCACCGCATTTATTAGATATTCTATTCAAATTGGTTGGCGAGATGTTGCAGTATCCTGTCAAAAACGATTTAGTTTTATTACATCAACAATTTCATCATCCTGGAAGCATGCATGCCATCCGAAATACTAGAAAATGTTTGAGAATCTGCAGTGAACCTGTATTTGAAAAAGGCAGTGCCTTCTGTTTTTCCAAAGCCATTGAAGAAAATGCTCTAAATAGAACATAGAACAGTGAATGGGGGCCCATCATGGTTTACGTACAGGACTTATTTGTTAATTCTTTAGCAATAAAATTATAGAGTCTCACAACATATCACGTATGGATTCCAATATCTGTGATTTCTAGTCCGCCAGAAACCGCCACCTATACGGTGTATGCTTATGATAAGGTGCTCTAATCCTTTCCTGAATTTGCCATATCTGCTTCATGATAACATCTCAGGTCTCCAGGTAGCAGAAAATTAAATTCAAGATCTGAGGGCTCTTAAAGATTACACCATACACATACAAAGAAAATTTCAAGACGGCTACATGTTGAGTTTTTTTTTTAAAAAAAAAGAAGTGAAAAACGCGTTTTTGTCTCTAATGGAAAGATTATCAATGGATACTATAGTTGTTTTGAAGACCCAATTCAAGTGATCAAACCAATCTTACAGTAGGAATCTACTGTAGAATCCGATGATAGAAACAGAACTTGTTACATCAACGAATGAAATAGCTTGTTTTGATCCACATAAAATCTCATGTGAATGTGAACGGAGCTGTGAAGAGTAATTTGATTTATGATAAACACACCGTTAATTAATCTAACATGTAATGATAAATTATTAGAAGCACGTGACAGTATCCAAGAACTGAGTTTTGGAGGCACCTCATTGTATGAATTTGGTAAAAGACGTACGATAGAAGCAGCATGGGTAAAAACGGAAAAGTATCATTCTTCTGAACGTTGTTTTGGGCAAGTTCTAATTGAACCCAGAAAGGACCTGCCAATGACTCCCTCTGTACACAGGAAGCCATGAACTTTTGTCCGATCTCTCCCGGTGCAGTCCTATCAGGGGTTCAGACACAGAAATTGCTCAGAGAAAGAGTAGAAAAGATTTGGTGATTTCAGTATTGAAATTCAAGAGCTTTTAAGCAAATAAGATGAGTTAAATATTCACACACTGAGGTCCTACAACTACAACTACTATTTCGAGGAAAAGACTCGCCTAGAAAGATTTTGACTATTGGGAAAACAGATTAAGGACAAGTACTACAAGTTGATGCCCTGTAACAGGATGGGGGGATTTGCTTTTTGACCAGGAAACTGATTCACTCTCTATTGGACACGTCAAAAAGATACGAGCAGCAGTAGAAAGCATGTAGAAGAATGGGATGTGATGTAACAACACGTACCCACTTTTATGTCCTTTTATATTTTGAAATTCTTGACGAAGATGAAGATCCCAATCCATATTCTAATATATATATATATATATATAAGGGTCGATTTAAGATGTGATTAGGAGATTAAGAGGTTGCAGTTGATGTTTTGAAGGTAGACTATTAAAAAAATAATAAAAATAGATAATAAAACTGTAAAATAAATCCCTTTTCTCTGTCTTTCTTGTTTTTTGATTTTAATTTCTTTATTTTCATCCAAGTCAATATCAAAATTCATACCAAAAAAGTCCTTGGTTTGACGCAGTTCATAGTCTTACCTTTCCCTACCCATGAAATTGAAGTAAAATGTAGGAACAACCACAGTGATTGTGATGCGGAGGAAAATTGAGCGTCTCTGTCAAAACTGGATAAATAAAATGTGTTATGCCATTATATCATGGCACATAATTTTCAGTTCAATGCAAGAGGAGCATAGGTATTCAATCAAGGGTTTAATGTCTGCTGGGAAGTATTCTTAGAAAATTAAAGACTGATAAGAATTTTCTAGACTGAAGAGAAGTAATATTGATTTTTTAGTGCTATCTGAAATGGGACAGAACATACAGACTATACTCTACAGAGATGGGATATTAGTTCTGCCTTTTGCATTAAATGTATGGCGTCTTTCTTTTGTCTTGGCAACAATAAAACAATGAGATGGGGACCTAAAATGTTAATGGAATATGAAATTAATGGTGGTCCTCAATCTTCGCAGCATTCCTCCCTCCCTCCCTCCCTCTCTCTCTGTCTCTAACACCCTAAACTGTACTTTGTTCACAATGCGGTCATGCATCATACTTGCATGTCATAAGGAGCACTGACCAACCCTCAAAAGCTCAAATATAAACCCCATTTGAATGATGTCAAGGTTGACAGAAGCAAGTCCATGAGAATCTAGCTACTAGCCAAACTGCTAAACTGTGAGAGCAATTTCCATCTAGCAGTTGATCTCAATTTATCATGAGCTCTTGTCATATTTGCCTCCTCTACTTGATGATGATGATGCTCATCATTACAGGTTGCAGTCTTGGAATAAAAACAGGTGATATTGAACTCCTGTTCCTTCTCTCCAAGTCTTCCTTTCTCAGGCACTTATTTTATTTCTAACACACGTTGCAGGTGGTTCAGATAAGTTTTTGCAATCATGTGATGGAAGTAATAACCAATCAACAACACTAACCACCATAAGACAACAGTCATACTCAAGCCACAGAAAGCTTTCGGTACATGGTAAAATTCAATCTCTTGACAACTTCCTACATGTTCTATTGTTTGTCCTAGCCAGACTTCAAGTTTCCCTGGAAGTCTATACTTCTTCTTGTCTCAAATGGTACTTGTCTTGCTTGGTCCTTTAAATTTTCAACAATAGGTACTTGCACAAACAGAGATATAAGCATCTCACAAAGTAGAGATACTACTTCTGGGATCCCACAGTACATAGTGCAGATTGTCAACACTTGCGTTTATGGTTGTGCTCCTTCAAATATCCATCTCCATTGTGGCTGGTTTGCCTCTGCAAGAATGGTTAACCCAAGAACCTTCAAAAGGCTCTCTTATGATGATTGCTTGGTAAATGGAGGGAAAGCTTTGAAGACTAGTCAGATTGTCAGATTCACATACTCAAACTCCTTCATGTACGCACTCCAATTCAAGTCTGCCAAGTTCTGCTGACTTGCCTAAAAACAAGGTCTTATCATAGAGAGATAAGAGAGAATCGGACCATGTACAACTAAATCCCAGTAAAGAAAAACCCTAACACCCTGTCCCTGTTGGTCGAAAAAAAAACATCATTCCCTAGCATCGTTGAAAATGAAATATCAACAGTCTCAGCTTTGAGCTTTCTCATCACAGCCTAGAGCCTACAATCCATAGATGCTGAACCATAAGCTCCCCCTTTTGAAACTTTAAACCGGCCCGTTGTTCGTTGAGTTTTCACAGATATTTTGTTTTGATATTTGAAGGTGAAAGTACTATTTTATTATCTCCAGAGACGTTAATATTTCATCATTCTGAAACTAGACTTTTTCGAGTCTAAAAGCTAATGTTTCTATAGCTGCTTGATGCACAGTAGAGTCTGAAAAAATTTGTGCGTTCTTGGCAGAAGCGTGTGCTCTCATTGCAGTCCCTCTTTTCTTTTGCTTTAATTAAACACCAACCTGTGAAGGTTTGAGAGAGAGAGAGAGAGAGAGTTGACAAAGGAGGTTGCATGGTAGCATCAAGGCTCATTGCTGGAAAAGAAAAATTGAAAAAAATAAAATAGAGCAGCAAGAAACCAAGGGAACCCTTATTGGGAAAGTCTCTGGTAACATCAATGTGGTGGTTAGGAGAACTGTTACAAGCAAATGGGGTTTGAAATCAGCCTCTGTGGCATACAAATTGAAGCGCAGATGTTACAATCTTATAGTCTTGTTAACAAATAGTAAACAGGTAAAGAAATGCTTTTGGTTTTCTTACGTGGTAAACTGTGATTTTTATGTTAGCTCTGTAAATTCTGACATGGTGTTTGATGTAGACTGGAGAATGTTGATATTGATTTATGCTCTAATCTTTCTCTTCTAAACTAATCAACAGAGAAATGAAAATCAATTTACTGGCGAACTGCAATATTAACACCCTAGACTTGATCAGACTAGTGTTTTCAAGAATAGATTGCAAATATCCTACAGTATGACAACCATACATTCCTCCTAACTAGGCTAATTAAATAGAAAAGGAGAAACTTTAAGAAAAAGAAAAAAAAAATCCTCATCTTCCTTTGGGATTTACTGTTGAAAAAATTTCTCTAGTGTATGGCTCATCAGTTCCCTCACGTCCTGTCTCCTCAGTTCCAGCTATCTCTCTATGATTTGCATCGGTGTCATTTGTTGTGCTGTCTGCAATTAATCCAGAACCTGCAGGATTGTCTTGCAATTGTAGAGAATATTCAAGATTCCACAGCACATCACCCATGGAAGGGCGATTGTATCCATGATCAGCCAAACATTTTTCTGCTGTCTCAGCGAATTTGTTATAGCACTCAGGATTTATGTCTCCCTTTATATATGGATCAACAATATCCCAAAGGGTTCCCTTCTTTTGGCAATGTAGAGCCCAATCTGCTAGACTAACTTGATCCTTAGGCAAGCTAGGATTAAGGGCCGGCCTGGCACATAATACTTCAAAAAGGACTACCCCGAAAGAGTAGACATCAGATTTTTCTGTCAATTGTTGCCGGCGGAAGTACTCAGGATCCAAGTACCCAAAGCTACCCTTTACTACTGTACTGACATGTGTTTGGTTAAGATTAGGTCCAGTTTTTGACAGGCCAAAATCGGAAACCTTTGCCACCCACTTCTCATCCAAGAGTATGTTTGTAGTCTTTACATCCCTGTGAATGATTGTGTACCTTGCACCAGTGTGGAGATAGTGGAGCCCTCTTGCAGCACCAATACATATCTCCAATCTTTGCTTCCAAGACAAGGCTGGATTGTTGCCCTTGTAGAGATGCTCCCTTAGAGTACCATTTGCCATATAATCGTAAACTAGAACCATTTCCCCATCTTCTTCACAGAACCCGATTAAAGAGACTAAATGCTTGTGTCTCAGCTTAGAAAGCATCTCAATCTCGGTCTGAAACTCGTGAACTCCTTGTTCTGAAGAAGGATTTGATCTTTTGATTGCAACTGCTATCCCTTGGTCAATAATGCCTTTGTAAACCTTCCCAAATCCTCCAACTCCTATGACTTGAGATTCATCAAAGTTCTTGGTAGCATGTTTAATATCTGGCAATGAAAAATGGCGACACAGGCCTTGCGCAAGAGTTGAAAGATGGCTACTGCAATTGCTTTTACCAGATATTGTTGATCTGCTAGCCGATGTGTGTGAATGTCCGTAGAGTGGCAACCAATTAGCACTACTTCCATACTGATTTCCATGATCACAGCTCATCTTCCTGTATACAAAAATGGAGATAAGAGCTGCTATTGCTATTCCAGCACTCCCACCAAGAATGCCACCAATCACTGGGACAAAACTGGATCCTGATGGTGAAAAACCCTTTTTTGCTTCTGCCTGAAGCATCATCAATGATGGCACTGGATTCGGGCCAGCCAAATTCCCTCTGGAGTCATTAAGCTTAAAAATCTCCAGTCCATTAAGAATCGCATCATAGTATTCTGGCTTCATCGATACACTAGGATGCAATGCCACCCATAAATCATCATCACCACTCCGATCACCAACATAAACAGCATAATCCTTATAGATTGGCACTCCTTGAGATCCTGCCCAACCTATCACGTCAGCACCTTCTTGTGCTGTTTGGTTATTAACATAGATATCAAACACTCTCTGGTTGACCTTTGTCTCCTGATACTCGCAGAAATGGAACCTAAACGCATAAGTAAAATTCGGATCAACCTGAAATATCCATGTTAGATTATAGTTCTGATTCACTTTCGAATCTGGCCCCATTGATCTTGCTGTACTATAAACATCTAAAGGTGCAATAGACTTTGGTAGATTATCTGTAGGGTATTGAATGCTAATGTTAGCTTGAGAAGTGACGCCGCTGCCTGCGCCAAACAAATATGGTGTATCATCATACCATGTTCTTGTAAGGCCTGAGTCCTTGATTGCAGGAATGAAACGCCCACCAACATTTAACCTAAACATTGTTTGCAAAGTCGAGCTACCAACATCAAGGGTTTGGTCGCTGAAACCAACCAATGCTGCAGGCTGGTAAATATCTGGCATTGGAATTACTTCAATGCCATTAACAAAAGCATATGCATTATCATAATTTGAGGAGGGTGTGAAGGTGAGATTGAGAGTGCCAGAATCAATTGGTATCAGAGAGAATTCCCTGACAATAAAGGCCTGCGTGAGAGCCTGTGCCGTAACGGAGGCACTGAAATTGTTCAGGAGGGTGAAAGTATTTGCAGTAACGGAGAAGTAAGAGGTGTTAGGATCAAGAGAGCTATAAGTAGATGGATAAAAATGGAGTCTGACCCAGAGGCGACCCTTTTTAGGAACAGAAAACTTGTACGTAGATTCAGATGAAAATATCCTTGCAGTCATGTAAGGAATTGTGGATGGCAATGAAGGGTCTTGGTTTTGAGCTGTTGCAGCTGTTGAATTACCTGAAGAAATGATGTAATTTGCATCAGACTGCCAATTCCTGCCATCACTATCTGTGCCAGAACCAGAAGCACCGCAAGCGAGGACATAAGAACCTGATCCTGATTTAGAGTATTTGCTTGCAGCAGGAATTGTGTTTAAGCCGATAGACAAGACAATCAGAGAAAACAGGATATGGCTATTGCATTTCATATCGAAGAATAAAATATATAACAAAAACAGAGGACACGAAAGCAGGGGAGCTGAAAAAATGAGAGAAAATGTTTGCTAATAGTCAAGAATGAATGAAGATGTGGGAAAATTGGGGTTAAATAATGATTACTCCATTGATATAAACGCGTTTTGTTTTGATTATGAGGACTAAATTTGAAGGTTCACCTGGAATGTACAGGGGAAGAAGCAGAGAGAACATGGTTTTTTTTTTGCCCCTCTGTTTTTATTCTTTTTTTTTTCCTTTTTGAGAATGGACGTTATGATAGGAGTGGCAGTTAGAGACTAGTGGAGAAAGAGAACTATAAATTGCCTATTGCATTGATTTCCCTTAAAACATGGGCGTTTCTTGAGGATTCTCCCTTCACCTTATGCATAGCAAGACCTTGCACAGATGACTTTCTTTAGTGCTTTCTTTCTTGGAGATGCAAGAGAAATTAAAAGTTTTAACTAGGATTCAAGAGTGTGTGTTTTGTATTGTATTAACAGTTATTTTTTAAATAATTTTTTATTTAAAAATATATTAAATTAATATTTTTTATTTATTTTAATTTATTTTTAATATCAATTCATCAAAACAAACAATATATAAAAAGTTCAAAAACTGTAAAAACTAATAAAATTATCAAGAAAATTATAAGTTATTAGATTGAAATAACCTATTAATAACTTTCAAAATAATCTTGTGATTAGATGTCGTTTTTGTTATTTTTTATTGTGAAACGGCATCACCTTTTTATCATATTCTGTACAACTTTGTAGTTTGTACGCGCTGGGAGTGAATTTTATTTAAGAATTTCAGTCATTAAATAAAAAATATTACTATAACATAGTATATTACATATGATAAACCGAAAATATGGACTCTGGTAATTTTCTCAGAGACACATAAGGCCTGGCTAACAGTTTATCTGGGCAACGAAAGAAGCCCAAGAGGCTAGCACAGACAATAAAAATATCTTTCACTAACCCCGAAATTCTTTTTTTTTTCTTTTTTTTTTTAAAAAGGTAAACATTTAACGGATAGTAGTAAACCTATCAACCGCGCAGGCCCTGTGCCTTTTTTTCATGTCCTTCAGTCCTTGTGCTTCTCCATCAATGCCGCAAAATTACCTCAACATCGTGGTTGCTTCTGCTGCTAACGTGTTAAAGCATTGTTTGTTAAAAGTGTTTTTTTAAAAAAATATTTTTTTTATTTTATATTTTACTTTAAATTAATATATTTTTAATATTTTCAGATCATTTTGATGTGTTGGTGTCAAAAATAACTTTTTTTTAAAACATTATTTTAATATATTTTAGAATAAAAAACACTTTGAAAAACAACTATTACCACACACTCAAATACATAGAATATTATTTCTATTTACTTTGCTTTATAATTAATTTGTTTACTATAATTATATATTTAGAAAATCTTTCAGCCTTTTTCATTTAAGGAAAAATGAATCATAAAAACAATATTTAGTTGAAGGCTCAGTCACACAAGTCAAATATTATTTTATACAAGTCAGTCAAAATAAAATTATATATTTATAATATGCTTATAGAGAGTCTTTAATATTTTTTCATTTTAGAAAAAGTACATTACATGAGAATGACATATTTAAAACCCAATTTAAAAGGATTAATTCAATTATTTTTGGAAGTGTGAGAAACCTAATAAGAGAATCCGAATTGATAATAATTTAATATAAATTTAATAGATATTGACTGACTTGATCTAAATAAATATGTATTTTTAGAGTTATAATAGGTGGGGTATATATATTTTCAAACCCAACAAAAAACCACTCCAACGTAACATGATATGTTAGTGCCTTAGTGGTTACCAATTACCATTAACATCTTTTCTTCTTTTTGTGGAGGTAATCTCAACACACTTAAACCCTAGACTCTCGTGAATTCATGGTTAATCTAGACATTTCTAATTGTTAATTTAATGATTTATTTTCTTATTTTACCTTTATCTACGATGATGTTGATATCAGGAATCTCTCTCTAGTTTACACTCTAGCTGGAGGTAAACGAAAAAAGTCACGTATAAGGATCGTTTAGCAAACTTAAGTTTTTGAATGTTGATGTCTACAAGGCGGGTTCTTGATTATTTGTGTGATGAATGATTCTGCAGTTGATTGCAGTGATTGTGCTGTTGATGCGTCAGTGGTGAATGCTGTAAATGAAGGCATTGAAGCAGCAAGAGAGATTGTTTACCTTCGAAAGCCTTGGGTTATGATCAGTTTTAATGATGATGAAGATCTTCACTTTCATAAAGCTGGTACACGCTCCCTTTTCTAATTTAGCTTAACTTCCTGACTAAAAAATCGCAATTAATTAACTAAAAGATCGTATAAATTTAACTGATTAGTTGTGGTCATTTTTAGGATTTCCATACGATGTTATGGGGACACTTGACTCTCGCGTGGAAACTGGGATTGAATTCTGTTTATTCTAGTCTTATTTTGAATCATGTGATTTATTAGTTGATGTATTATTAACCACCATTAACTTAGTCTTAAGAGATTCTTCATTGAATAGTACAAACTTTCCTATTGTTCCAAATCCAAGCTGATAGACAGCCGTCACAGCCGCTTTCCAGTGTGAGTTTGTGGCCGCATCTTTATAATCTTATTTGAATGTGAAATTGGCCTTAGATAAAGGGCAATCTAGGTTTAAGTTGTCGACCCAAGAGATGGATAATTAATGACCATGTAAGGAGCATGAGCTCTGTGCCTTCATCTGATTGTGATGCCAAGTTCAGTGCTTTTATTAACAGAATTTCATCCCGAGTGTCCAGTGGGCTATAGAGATACGTACAAGTGGTATGATTTCAAGACAGTTAAACAGTATACAAAGCAAATCCAATAGTATCTATCATATGGATCGGGAGCTAGTAAACCAGCTGGCTGTCGTATTGAGTTCTAGGTGATTATTAATGCGTACAGGCTAGCTTGCCTTGTGCTGGAGATTCAACTATATCTTCGATGAACACAATGACGGAACCTTGTCTGGCATGCCTCAATTAATGCAGGTGTTCCCTCTGTATTTCCATCCATTAAATATGTTTCAAATATCATCATCGTAAACCATAAATAGCCTCTGATAACCCTTATGATTGAAGTTGGATGGCCATCCCATGAGTGGAGATATTGGCCAAGGTGCCACAAGGGGATCAATTGCATTCGCTCCTTGTTTGGCTGCTGTGAAAGATAAGACTCGTTGTCCACACAGATCCACTTTGCTGTGCATTTTTGACAACCGTTCATAGTTTATTTTGCACCTTTCCGCTTCCCACTCAATCATACAAGTAAAGTTTGTATTTCACCTTTATATGATGTAGGTTTGTTGCAATTGGCTGGTGACACAAATTCTCACCCGGTTGAAGAGTTGAAAAGGGAAGGGCTTTTCCAAACAACACTAGTTTCCAGTAATTTTTTTACCTAGTTCTCTTGTCCTGTAATCTAATCACCCTTAATTGTTTCTCAATTTACTTGAACCTTTTCTTCTTCAGAGAATTCAAAGGATAGGAAATTAATGTCTACTCTACCTGCTTCATCACATGCTTTAGAAGGTGGAATGGCTTACAGCAGCAATGCACGCAAGGTCAGTATTTATTTTCTTCTAGTATCGCTGCCATTTTTAAAACTATTACGTTTGAATTTTGATTAATTAAATGTTTATATCTCAGTAACTTCAGATTGTTGGAATGGTCTTGAGCAATCACAGCATGGTCTTGCTCGTATATAGGATTATCCAGGGCATCTCTTGTAAGCACTTGCAATAGCCCTTGATATGGTTGGAACTGTCAAAATTTATGATCCCGGTCTATAGGATTACTGAAGCTTCCTGGACTGCGAATTCACATTTCCAGCAACTTGATAAGTTTATATATGTGGTTTTGCAGCCTGTGGTTGTGGTTCTGCTATATTGCCTGGGTCTAGAGTAAAGGTATAGACAACTCAATCCAGCCATGATATATAAACCAGACTTGGTATATAGTAATCGATGCCGCCCGTATTCCTTGAATCTTGAAAACAAAAGGAATGATTAGATACCTTACTCTGTCACTGGGACAACGTTGCAGTCCATACAGTGTTGCTGATAAAATGTTAATTAATTGAATAGCCATTTTGACCATTTTGTAAACCTGAACTATCCTTTTGAATTCAAATAGTTGATCGTGCATCCTGATATTCCACGGCCTGATAATCAATCCTGCGACATCGAGCCTTTCAACTTTGTAAAAGGATATGTTTTCCACTTGAATTGATGGTTACTCAAACCCTTTTCAGATTGACTTGCAGATATAAAAAGAAAACAAGACTTGGACTTTTGTGTGAGTCAATATTCAACTTTGTCTACAGGCTTCTTAGTGCTGAAATCTCCATGTTAGATATATTTTTTTCTAAAATCACCTCCTAACGTTTTAGAATTGTGTTAATTGCATCTTTCTGTCAAATATCATTGAAGAAACTAACGGAAAGCATATTTTTTTTAGTAAAATAAGTTCCAAAATCCAAATCCTCTGTTTAAGGTTTAATAGTTTCCAAATAAAGATGAGTTGATATATGATGTGTAAATTAATTGCTTGCATACAATCTGGCTTGGTTCCAGAGAAAAAAATTGAATCCTTTTGCACTAGTTTATTGAGCTACAAGAGTGTAATTTTAGAGCCTGTATGATATTAATTGTTTTTCAAAGTAATCTTGGCTTGAAAATCTATTTAAAAAATATTTTTTTATTTTTTAAATTTATTTTTAACATCATCATGATAAATTTAAATTTTTTAAAAAATATTTTTGAAATACATAAATAATTTTAAAATTTTAATAGTGATTCCTGCAACAGTCAAAAGGCAACTGTGAAGGATATTTTCACACATAAATCATAACTCCGACCAAATTTTACATTCATGACCTCTGAATTAGTATACTTCTAACGCTTTTTGCAAGTCAAATGTCAACCGCGACCATCACAGGCTACATGCGCATTTCTTTCATTTGTTTATATTTTTATTTTTTTCTTGAGAATTTACCCATGCATGTTGGAACAAGTAAAGCCGCCTTAAACAATTCGTGCAGGATCCGATCTGTGAGGGGGGGGGAAAACACTATTTATTAATGGTACCCATTCTTGGAAAAAAAAGAGAGAAAAAGTTGCAGTTTATTTCTCTTCTTATCGTCCAAAAACTTGATTTAAAAATAAAATCAAAGTACTCGAAAGGAGGTGGGGCGGCAGAAGAGTGTTTGTTGATCAAGTATCAAGTCCTTGCTATCAGCCTATATATTACCAGTTAATTAATAAAACTGTATAACTATATATTTAAATTATTTTTTATTCGATACATACAAACTCAGGAAAAAAAAAAAAAAAGAACAGAGCAGGTTCAAATAGGAAAAATCTTGGGAAAATGAAGACTGATGCGGATGTAGAGGTTTGAAGCAAAGGCTTTGTTGCTTTCACCAAGCCCTTCGCTTTTGTAAAGGTACTTGTTTCACAGCCAGCATACTCGGATTTGATCCTTGTGTTTGGAGTTATTATACTGCTCACTGGATTTTACAGTATGACCTGGACATCAACAGATACTCTGCGCTGGATTTTGTCGTCCTTTTATTTTCCCTGCAAATTCTCAGTCTCCTCGGCATGCTTTGTACGCTACTTCAATGGTGCATGATGTGCACGATGCGCCGGGGACTAAAAAAAACGTCAAGGTCAATTTTGAGGGGTTGTCTTATATGACTTAAATATAAAACATGCAGGGGTGCGTGCATCCAGGAAAGGTTCGACGGAGTGGGTTTTGCGGTGCTGATGCGGTCGCACAGCCAAAACGTTTTTTATCACGGTCAACTTTTCGCCATCACCCGTCGAAAAAAAAATTCCATGGAAATGCTCTTGCGTACATTAATATAAATGCAAGGAAAAGAGATATTTCCAATAAACTAAATTTATACATATTAAAAAATGGAATTCACGTGATTAAATTGAAAGAATACTTAAAACATGCTAGTAAATAAACAAGTCTACACAATGTTTTATTGATGGTTGAGTGTAAGAATGCAAATACTAGCTCAGCTTATTAACCGTGTCCTAAGGTGAACATAATCTTAAGAAAAACTATAAATAAGATATTTTATTATTATTATTATTATTTATGTATATTTAATAAATGATGTCTTTGATAATCTCTGTTTTATACTCAGGTTTTTTTTGTTAAGTGGAGATAATTTTTATTTTATAAATATAATTGATAAATATATCTTATTTATTATTAGAGCTTTTTATTAAATGGAAATTTTGAATCGTTATTCAAACTCTTAACTTAAACTGTAAACCAGCTTTGGCTTTGTAATTTATAGTTACTGGTCATAAATTACGGCCGTTCTAGGATCTCGGATGAACAATTGCTTACATAAATAACTGCCTAACCATGTTTCAGTGTCACTCATTTATAACCACCATCTATATGTCTAATGATAAAAATTTAGAATTAAAGGGTTTGTTTTTCATGTGGTTTCAGGTTCGAGTCATGTAATTGTTAATATAACGATCAGTAGAGGTTTACATGGTCGCTAATTTCAGGGCTCGTGGAATTAGTCGAGGTGCATGCAAGCTGGCCCAGACACCCACGTTAATAAAAAAAAAAAAAATGTCACTCGTTTATTTACTTTCACCGTTTAAATATTTATTGTCTGCTCTACCACTTGTACGTAATTAATACTCTTCATCGTTACCGACACAACTCACTTTGTCTGTCAAGCATTCCATGCTCCCATTTCACGTTTCTTTTCACAAGGAAGCATGGTGACTTCTACTTTCTAAATCGATAGATGATTATTTAGCAGGAAAAGTCTGTTCAAATATAATTAATCTTTATAAATAAGTTTATTATAAATTGATGTGCAGTGAGTCAAGCGAGTGATAATTACATAAATTACAGTTTTTATTTGTAGTTTTTTTTATATTTTAGCTGTTCGTATATTCTTTATTTAATACCAGTTCCGATATTTTTATTAAATTAAGGTGTTACTTTAGCCGATTAACTGGATTTAAGCTTGATTTATGTTTGGTAACGGTTCAGAGGCTAGCTATATTGTGAATTAGTACTGTGATTATAAAAAAATTGTTCAGTTAATATGTATGGTTAAAATTTAATTTATAATAAAGATAATTAGATACGTCGAATAGTGAGATTAACTCTTTATATCAAATATATATTCAATATCTAACATATAGATTATAGTATGATTTGTACAGAATTTTCAAAGAAAGGCTACAGAATCTCTCTCTCTCTCTCTCTCTCTCTCTATATATATATATATATAAAGACAGCTTTCCAGCTTCTGGCGTCAAAAATATGATAACCACACGCTACAAGCAGCAGCGTTTGGCGCGATACGGCACCCTAGCTAATCTATATGATCATCAAGAGTGGGGCCATTCATGAATTGGCATTAAACAGCATGAAAACAATAGGGCAGCTTCTAAAACAGGACAAAATTATTATTTTTTAAAT
>Ga0307518_10002079_pt1 | contig 14707 bp, 20 predicted proteins | sample 25_EM_MG_FD_203889 | JGI IMG/M metagenome (GOLD analysis project Ga0307518, IMG submission 203889) | Populus trichocarpa ectomycorrhiza microbial communities from riparian zone in the Pacific Northwest, United States - 25_EM | ecosystem: Host-associated > Plants > Roots > Unclassified | place...
CTAACATATTCATGTTGCATCTAAGATCCCAACTCCTGATTGGCATGCCTTTTTTCGTCAAGTAGTCAGGACCGCACTGCACTGACTGGCTATGTACGATCTGCCAACCTCGTCACTTGATATCGGGACATCAAGTCATTAGAAAACATCACTGAAATTTTACACTTGGTATGGTCCATGATGATATTGCAAGTCCGAGGTATCAAAGTCTGACCTCTCCGTACTTCTTCTCCTCGTATACCTTCTTCATCCGCTGCAAGATCTTTTCGAGGCTAGCCAGCCATTTGTTGAGTTCCGCATCGAGTTTCTCTCGTGAAACTGCCGGACCACCTGCTGGGTCTGACGCAAGCTTGTCATAGAAGGTCTTGCGATACGGACATGCTTTCATGGCAATCTATCGAGAATGAGTCTTTCATATTAGATTGACGCATCCGAACAAAACTCACTGCAAACACCCCCTTAACGACGAAATTGTGGTAGTGCTTCAAAGTCGCCTCGTACCCCAACGTGAAGGCTTTCGAGAGTTCGACTCCGGCATCCGCCTGCGCGGCGTGCAGCGCTTTGTAGGTGAACGCGAGACCACGAAGCAGCCACATCAACCCTTCTGTGGCGGTTTGCTTCTTTTCGGACCGTTCGTTGAATAGGAGGAGTTCCAGGGTGGTTGATTGGGTAGAGTGAGTATTGTATCGCGTACGGACTTTCTGTGAAATAGGAAACAAAGTGAGCGATGAAAAGGGATTGACACGATGTCTACCGTAATGTTTCCTTCGAGATCGCTCACGACGGGCGCAAACGCAGGGTTCTCGAGAAGCTCTATGATTATTGGGTACGACGGATTGCACGATTAAGATGTGGGTGTCCATTAAACGCCAGGTGCCCAAAGATTAGCGTTACGCACTGAATAGCTTCACGACTCCCTCTGCAGCCTCGAGGAACGCAAGAGTGTCAACACCGTCCTCCGTGACACCAACATCAGAAAAAGACTGGGAGATAAGCACATGGATCAAGGTTTAGATCGTTTTATCCACGAGCAGAATACCTTGATGGTTTCCAGAAAGGGTGCCATGTCTGAAGTCTACCAGTGAAGAGCTCAGAAGTGTGTCCTTTGTACTTAGGTAATTATACACCTTGCTACGATTCCGCTGGCACTTCACTCGGACTCCAGCCTTTTCATTTCACATCTTTCCCGTGATACAATTTCACAGAAAACGCTGAAAATGGCTCCTGAACACTTCAGCAAGTTTTTGTCAGCACTGCCGTTCAGGAAATCTGGGCGGCGTGCTTCAGATAGATCCAACGAAGCGAGTTTGTAGCTGGGTCTAGCCATCATGACTGTGTGTCCATTATCCAATGACAGATATGATTGCATTGGTCACTTCAGAATCCTCGTCTTGACATTACGACAGGTAGACACATTTTGAACAAGTACAAAATTAGAAAAAAATTGCAAGGCCTATTTGCCCAGTGCCAATCTGGTTCAGTGCACTTCGACATGTCGAATGCCCACCAAACTTCCACTTCGATTGGGCTTGATCCGGTTGGCCACACTATTTATTTCTTGCAATCATGTTTACCGAGGGAGTCAACTGTGCAAGTGTACCCATTGAGACAGCCTGGATGAGGCCCCTTGTAAGCAACAAAAAAAATGACTTGCTATTGAATTCTTACATCCAAACTCTGCGTCATTGCAACAGTGCCAGCCTTGCAGGCAACACGAATGGCCACCAGTGCACAAGTAGGCTGTGCATAAGGTGAGCAGGCTGAGAGTTAGTGGAGTTGAATATCATATGACTCACCATGCGGAACATCACAACCGGGGGTCCTCCTCGCAAGCCTCACGACCACGTCATTCGCCTGCATGCGCGGGATACTTTCCGCAGCTACAAGAACAATGTACGAAAAGAACAGCAAGGACGCGACACTAAGGAAACGGGCCATTTTGACAAGCAGGAGGCGAAGATATGTTTGATGAATGGTGCGTCCTGTCTGCATTTTATATCCGGGAGGGGAACCAAATTTTCAAACCACCATGGATTTGGTCATTCCTATGGGCTCGGTTATTTGATTTCGCAAATTATATCTTCCTGATTTTTCCTGCACTCCTTCCGGCCTATGTGGGGTCTGACAAATAAAAAGTAGCGACCTTCAGGGCATGCTGTTCATGGTTCAGCCTGGGCCAAAATATGATTCCCTGTTTATGTTTCTGATCGGCGGCCAGTCGTAACAATTGTCTTATTGGTTTGGTTGGTCGATTCCCATGGACCACCTCTTGGTCGCAGATTCTGGGTGCAACATTTCTTGGAAAATACAGAAATCGTCGGGACCAGATGCCTCTCATACAAACAGTATTTTCACATTGTAGTCAGTCTTTCTTCCTCAGTCGTTCCATTCGTCCGACTGAGGTTCATTCCTTTAGGTTATGAGCCCTGCGCATTCGAGAGCGTAAAGGACCCAACTACAGATCGCCAGAGCATACTATCGGCCCCCTAATACCCTCAGTGCTTTCCTGCACTCTCATCGACAAAATTCAGCCCTATTGAAATCTTTTCGTGGATTGACGACTGGGTTCGGTCAATATAGGCCATGTCTTCGACTTCGAATCTAACGCAACGCTCAGTCACTACAACCACAGGGCCAGGGACATCATCATCGTAGGATTTCCCACTTGTGTCCGCCATGTTCCCCAAAGGCGACACAGATCGACTCGAGGGCGCAGACGGATACTTTGTGTGGGCCCTCCGAATGAAAAATGTGTTTGAGTATTGCGGACACGACTGGTCCGACTGCTGGGCACCAGATGGTAGTAAAAAGGTTCAGGGCCTGAAGCACAAGCAAGAAGAAGGCGAAGGCGAACGTAACTGATGAGGAGAGGGGTGGGAGTGGGGTATAGCTAACCCGCGGGGACCACGGGTACGGGTATTCGGATCTCCGACCTGGCCGCACAATTTGGTGCCCATAGTAAGCGCAAGTAGAAACACGTCAATCCGGACAACTGCACGATCCCTCACTCGGGTGAACGGGATGAACCATACTGGATCAAACGTGGTTGATCGGACGGCTGTGTTCTCATCCAGATTCGTATTTCATGGGCGTTTTGTATTCGCCAGCCCGACAACGTTGGCAGTAGTGTGGCTGATTGACACCATGGGCCTTCGCTGTCCTGGTAGTGCTCACTCCTACGACTAATGTTAGAGACAGGAATACGATGCTCGGACGTCATGATCCTTGACGCGGTATGTACGAGGTTTTCTTGCAAATGCGTCAGACCAGGACCGCTAACCTATCTTTGAATACAAACCCAACCCTGAGGCGGGAGTGTCAGATCCCGAAGTTATACCAATGATACGTGGTGTGGTAGACCAGTCAATGCAGCGAAATTGGACTTTTGCACTTGCATGCAACGAAAACTATCAAGAAGCACATCAAAAGGACATCGATTGGTAGCTTCTCTCTCATAACAAACGTAACGTATGCGTCCGATGGCCACTCTGCAAGACTGTCGCACTGACAGTGACTTTCCCCCAATCACCTCATGATATCTGCTGCTGCTGCTGCTGCTTGAAGAGATGGCGACACCTGGAACGGCGTCACAGACGAGGAACTGAAGCGGATTCCGGTGATTGTGGTGAATATCTCCGGTAGGGTTAAATAGTGCATATTATGGCAGGAGACTGAATCGTTGAAATGCAGACCCGACATGTAAGTCAGTGAGGCTCTGCGTTAAACGATACAATCAGATGCGGAGTCATTTCGCGAGCTCAAGGTGTCCTGTACATTTTCGGTGAGCTTGAACAGAAAAGGGAAGTTTTCAGTGAGAGATGCTTGCAATGGAACTACTCTACACATGTATACAAGGATGTCAACTACGGTGGGTGTTACATGGGCCAAGATCAAGAATTCTTCTTTGTCTCTCTCTCCAACCATGGTACTGCACAGGAAATCCACAAATCATAAAGGGAATGAGATTTTGTGCTGCAGCGGCCCTCAAGCATCCCATTTTGGAAGAGGGGGACGAGGGGGAAGTCGTGTGCGCCAGCCCTTTGCTTCCGAGTTGGATTTCTCCTGTGGAGGGCTGGGCTGTTCCGCTACTGGCGCCACCGGAGGTCCCGGAAGAGTTTGCGGTAGATTGTCCCTCTCGCCTTTCCCTGAGGTGCACTTCTGATCCGGAGCTTTTGAAGCAACGCTATTAACCACGACTGCTGAGCCTGATGTTTTAGGGCACGAATGTTCATGTAGCGGAAAGACCAGTGGTGGATGCTGGTGCCGAAGCGACTGTGGAATCAGAGAGAAAGCATCAACATTAGTCGTCTTCCAGCAAACGGAGAGCTACATACATTCCGAGGACTTCCTGGCCAATTCCCGTCCTCCGTCTTTCTGTCCACGGCCCCAGACAACGGTGCACCGGCATGCGCATAGCTCAATCTACGCTTTGGCATCGGTGGACGGCGCACTTTGAGACGGAAGCGAGGTCTAGCATAGGGAAACTTGGGCTGTATTGCTTCCACGGCTGGTTGCGGAGGGTCTGGATCGTCGGAAGAGAGTATGAAACCATCGGAGAACGAGAGATCTCCGTAGCTGCTCAAGGTATGTTGTTCTAATTCAGGGTCCTCATCCTGGGACGAGGATGCGTTTTTGCCCGAAGACGTCGCCGACGTGGCGCGGGATATTGAATCCTGAGGGACGGGCACCGCAACGAGGTGGTAGCGCCCTTCGTTGAGGGGCTTTGGAGGTGGAGTGGGCTGTTGGCGAAGATATATCAGCATCGGAATACATGTAGTCTGGTTTTGGGGCGACTCACAGGCAAAACTTGGAGAGGGACGTTCAGAGTAAGGCCAGGCATTGCTACTAGACTGTCGGGCAGTCTTGAATCGAGTGTATTTATACGTCCTGAGAACCTCGCCAGCCCTGTGGCATATGATTCCACAGCACTTGGCATTTCCACACTTGGCTTATTGTCGTCCACAAAGACTCGCAAAGGAATAGGGGCAGAGACACGCGTACGTAATAGGAATCGTCACGTGGTGTCAACGCGTCTGGACATGTGACTGAGTTGAGAGCCATCCCCCTCGCACATCGATGCCATCCATTACGATCACTGATGCTACCCCTACTAAACATGTACCCTCGTCATCGCAGTCACCGATACCTGCTTCTTGCGCTTCACCTTTCTCCAGTTCGTATCGTCTCCTCTACCGCGGTGCACTATCTCTCCCGGATTCACATATTCTACTGGACGGTTTAACATTTTCTGCACGTCTTCCTGGAAATATTAGACAATCACCCTATGATTCCCCGTCAAACTTACCATCGTCAGACTCCCTCATACGGGACTTGATTCATAATCCTCTTGCTCTCGCCTTAGAAAGCATGCGCGGGCGGCCTTCCCTCCGCTTCAAAGGTACGGTTCGCCTTAAGGACATCTGGATGGATGAAACAGGTGAAGTTTACATGTGCGTTCCGTTTCCTTGTTTATCCGAAATATATCATATTGTGCCTGCCTCTGCGCCACAGGGATATTCATGATTCGGCGACTCTGAGTAGGGTGTACTTTGAAAACACCTTCTGCCTAGCGCCTCTCATTACCGTGCCCTGCGGGGCTGGAAGCGTGCAGAGGACAGAAATGGGTGTGCGCGTTGCATTGGGGGACACAGGTAACCACTTACATATGACCATGATTTATTCCAAAGGTGATATTTTTATCCGTTTCAGATGGTCTGGAAACGACAGAAGTTATTATTTATGGGGAGACAACCAACACTCTCCATGTTCCCGCAGCTGTGTCGTCCTCAACTTCTCACACACCTCCTTTGGTGGTTCGGGTCGCCCGCATTACACCTGCCCCACGTGCTCCCCGCCCCGATGATCCCACACCTCGCAAACCGCCTGCCCAATCGTTTATCGGATCACTCGGAGCTAGCAAACGGATAAGTGTGCGTCCCATGACTATTAAAGTCAGTGGCGTTGCCGAGCAAGGCGAAGAAGATAATGTTGTACGTCGCGCAAAGGAAGTCATGCTGCATCTGCCCAGGCAAACTGGCGTGCCCAGTGCGGTAGAACGCAAGGCACAGAGATCAAAGCAGAAGAACAAAGAGTCGGGGAAGGACCAGCCCAAACCAAGGGGGTGTGCTGTGTTCAAGGTACCAGACGTACCACAGAAAGCACGCAGGAACGACACCAGGTCAGACGTATTCGGGGCTGTCGAACACCCTCCAGATCCGGTGAACGGAAGTGGGGGCACAGGGAAAGGGAAGGGAAGGGCAGTTGATGTAGCGATTGAAGTGGAGGGGAATGAATGTATTGAGTCAACTGAGGCTGCAAACAAACTGGTACGTGGACTCATGTCCAAGGCGAGATATGCTCACAAGGGACGCAGGTCATAAAACGATCGGCTGTTCGACGCCTGACCCAAGCTGGAATTCCGCATACTCACCCTGAGTTTAAAGATCTTTACGGGTTCATTTACAGAGGGACTTCATTTGCACTAGTAAGTCGATTCCTTTTTTATTACTAGTGTCGTTCATCACTTCCCATCGTTGATCTCACAGCGTGCCCAGGTGAAGACTGCAAGTCTGAGCCTCCACGCAGTAAATGCACTAGTTGAAGCGCATGTCAAGCTTTACGTGGTGTCAGATGAGAGAGCCGTGCAGACAGTGGGTAACACTGCAGCGAACAGTCAGGATGTTTTTCATACTGATCGGCAATGAAGTGAACGTCCCTGGCTCGCTTTCATTGCGTTGCAAATTTCGTATGACCTGTTCCGTCTGGTGAGTGCATGGAAGGCTAGTTGTCGCTGCAAACATTACAGCAAGGCTGGGATTACAGCTGAGAAATACCACTGATCAAATATGTGTTCGCGGTCTGTCCGTCCCGATCTGTCACAGCACACCCTTTGCACAATGGGCTGGGCTGTTTGATTACAGGCCACTCGATTTCGGGACTATACTAATGTGGATATCCCCTTCAATTTATCGAGGCCCTGGAAAAATATGGGTCATTACGGTACATAGGCCAGCGGTTCGCTCTTTTCGGGTGATAACTTCGACTATTATTTCATATACTTCCTCACCAGGCCTTATTCTTCGATTCAACTTCCCATAACCTGATGAGTGCGCTTGCCCAATTGGACACGCGTTCACAATGTGGAATTTCTTTTGGGAACGAAAGCTACCATTTTTCTCCTTTCAGCAATCACGCTAAGTCAGTTTCGCCTAGGGATCGTAAAAAATGAACACTAGGAGCAACCCTTTGGTACCGTCCTCACCAATGCAGTCTAATTTACTTCAGAGTTTCAGGGTGCGTCCAGTTCATAGTGCTCAGGTCACTACAACTTCCAGTATTTCACTGCTATCACGCCGGCACCGCATCATCGTGTTGTAGCTTCAGTTCCTTCCACTTATCGTTTCCATTGGAAGCGTCTTCCGATATCACGAGTTTGAATTGTCATTGATGATTCACAGTTAGTGTGACCAACACCAAGAGGACTCCTGGGACAGTTCCCCAATAGCTTATCTCCTCACCTGACAGCATCTGGAATCGTTGCAGGTGCGTGTTTCTTGTGGCCCATGATCTACTGCGACAGTATGTCTACCTCGAGGCTTCTGGCTTCGGAACTCCTGTTGCTCATTCCCGCGAACACGTTGGTTCCAGAGAGCTACTACGGAAGATTGGGCTGCTCGTACAGTCCTACTTAATGGATATACTAGTAACTAGTGACAATAAGAGATGGATAATATACGGGTGCATAAAACATTATCATAGCCATGGTCATAATTATAATCATAAATATTTTTGTTCCCTTGAGCGGGCTCTCAATGGCGAGGCCTACCAGAGGACTCTGGGTAGATTTCCTGCACGGCTTCCTTGAAAGCCATGTCATGCTCGTATTGTTCGCGGGTTTGCGTAACGATCACTTGAAGCACCGGCTTCCTGGCTGGTTTCTCTGGCTCCTTAGCCTTGTCCTCGTCAAATTCCGGTGCAAAAGCGCTAGCGCTGAGGCAATTGAGGGCATTGAGTATCGGACTCAAAGAACGGAAAAATAGACTGGTTAGACGAGACGGGGTGGGGCTGGAAGATCGAGTAAAAAGACTGGTGATAGGGGACTCCGGGACCGGCCGAATGATGGTACGGGTAATGACAAGGTCATCGCGATCATACACCTCAGCATGGTGCGAACAGGGCTGGCTGGTACTGATGGTGCGCTCACCGATGGATGAGGACAGTGAGGCTGTTGTATATGAAGAGGAGGAGGAAAAGGAGGAGTTTGATGCACCAGACTCGGAGTCTGTGCAAGTAAACGTCTCCGTGGGCGAATGGGCTGCTATTGGAACGAAGACCAGCTCGTGGTCCTCCCATATGCCTCCTACTGCGTCGTCCCTTTGCGTTCCTAGATGTAGCGACTTGAGCAACACCTGTCCCATCTTTTCTTTCCGCGTATTTTGGACGAAATGGCACTTGTTCTGCGGGATGAGTCGGTCAGCAGAGGGTGCTGATGGTGGTGGAAAGTACTCACGATACGCCGCATGGGATCGAACCTTTGTGCATCCATAGCCACATAGCGTGCGGCATCCATCAGATCCATTATCGGCGAAGATAACACGGAGATATAGGGACGGTGTAGGAGGAGAGCAGCGAGGATGAGTGTCCATGCGAAGGGGATTTATACACGACGAGAATGGGCAGTACGGGCGAGGTGGAACTTGCTAGCTGTGGACACTTCAATGTTTGCCGAAAGCATTCATTGTCTTGATCACGCCAGTCCGACAGCAAGCCTTTGTCCTCCGTGCCACTCCGCCACCGTTCGCTTTGATGGGGACTCCGGCTGGAACGTATTTAAAGGGAGGCTATCCACCGGTCTGATCTGGGGATTCAACGAAGTGGTCTCCTCAAAAGCTGCCTTTTCTACTGTCGTAACACACCTTTTCATATCACAAGACCTCGCCAGGTGGGCATTCCCTTGAGCTTCGGTGATGCAGCACGCGCTGATCTCGTGTGTACGGCGCCTCAGAGCCTGAGAACGTGACCGTTCATCTATGAGTGCAGTTTCCCAAGAGCCTCATGCACCTTTGGGTGGCGTAGAAGCCACTTTCACCATCATGAAGGCACAGAAATTCACTATATGGCAAGCAAGAGGCAAATTGGTCACGGTAGCGATTTTGGAACTTACCGATTTGAAAAGAGTGCTCACTTGTCTTCAGGTTCTCCCTCAATCAGGATCTTGCCCTTCCTTACATGCAACCGAAGTAGGGCTGGAATTGAGTGGACAAGCCACGTTTAACGTGGGACATTAATTGTCTGCGCCAATCGCCGAGGTCCTGCTCAGTGACACCTCGTGTCGCAGGCCCAAACTCCGGAACTTGGTTCTGCAACATTTCCGAGGGACGTGAACGACCAGCTTCCGACATAATAAGTGTATAATATAATAGGACAATTCCTGCAATGATGTCATTACTACAACGGATTGTAGACCGATACTTACTTTGAATAATTCACCAATGGACATCCATATCGCCGTTGGATTAGCATTTAAATATAAGAGGTAGAACTAGTAGTCGTTGACTCACATCATCTACGTCGAACACGTGATCTGCTATTCAAAGCTCTGCAAAAGCCCTTGATTACAATGGAACCATTGCCTCCTTCTTTCAAGGCTCTTTATCGTCTTGTCTTGCGTGCATCATATGCATCAGTTCTACGCAAGGCAGCGGCCAGAAGGAGCCTTTGCAAGCTCTGGCGACCCATTTTTGATGGCGCGGTTCATGTCATCCGCGATTTGCAGTCGAGTAAACTGACCTCCATCGAACGTCTTCGGCGTGAAAAGCTTTTGGATACCTGGCAGAAGCGAAGTACGTCTTTTATCCTTCTCAACCTCCAAACATTTCTCATCTCGCGTAGTGGACAACACCCTCTCGTTTTTATTGACATCTGCTCAATCCCATGGTATCCCTCATAAAGTCATCAGAAATCTAACATTTCTCAACAACGATCATCGCTGGTGGGTTCGGAATGGCTATTATAAGGGCGTAAAGCGATGGGACCCTCAACGTCCACCGTCCTCGCTGGAATACGACCCGAGGTCCTTTCTTCCCCCAGACATACGAACGATGAATCGTCGATCCAAGAAACGAGAAGCCAAGAAAGTCGATGAACAGTGTTGGGATGCCCTTGGTGAAGTGGTACGCATGGCAGAAGCTAGGCATAATTTGTCTCTCGGCAGAATTCGCTTGAAACCTTGGACAATTGTATACCGCTAGCAATGTTGCCCGAATCGGTTTTCAGCTTGGTTAAAGCTAAAACAATTGACATACGTTCTAGGGATCACACTGGATGACAAACTTGAGTTTGAGGTGTGCACATTAATGTGGGTGATTGATAACAGTTTGAATGGGATCACGTTGACACGGCACCTGACACCCTTACAGACAATAAAATTTTAAAATGCCGTTCGAGGTGGGTGCTTTGGCCTGCTCTAACCTCATCATTCAACTTAATTGTTTTCTGGCACACCTCACCCAGCACGTGACACAGTTGGGGGTACATGTGGGATGCCTAACAATAGGCTATTGTCGATGTCCATTCCGTTGAATGGGCAGTTATGATCTGCTTATAAGCCGATGATAAGGAGTAGGAAAACCGCACTCGATCCTGCGCAGCTGTGCTCCGCCTTTGTATTATTTGTGGTTTTTTTTCTTATCCCCCTACGAGCCCTCTCGCTCCTGCGCCACCCGCCTGCACGCTGCTGGTCATCGGTCAGATCAAGGGATGTACAGAAAGGAGATGGCAGAATCTATTTCGTCCTCGATACACTTGAAATCGATATACGAGGACAGCCTAACCATCAAAACTTGGATTGAGGCAGTCTACTATGTGGGTCTAGAAACTGAATACATAACTATATCGTGGTTCATATCTAATTCATTTTTAGGCTGGTGGCCCCGAAACAAAATTCAGCGTCTCAGATGATGAGAACATGATGACACTCACCCACCAACCCGTCGGACACCAGAGTATCCCCTCATCTGCGTGTGAACCACACTTCGACATTCATGTCAACCTTGATAGCCGCACATGGGTATCGGATCTCCATCTTGCTCCTTACGAAGACAGTGGTGAAAGTGGAAGTAGTTCAGCGTCTTCCGACGATGACGCACAGTACATCAATATCCCTTCTAATAGCCCCTGGTATCGTCCTCCAGAGTCACCGGGCTCCGCACCGGAGTCTTCTCAGGATCCCGACGTTGGAACCTTCCCCGATTCATGCTCACCTGATGTACGGCAGGTTATTTCTCAGCAAGGCCTTCTTCTTGCCTTGTTCCATGCGGAACTCCGTAGGGTTATTCCCCGTGATAACCAATCGGAGTATGACCTTGACTGGTTGGAAGAAGTGGACCCTGAGGTAGTGCTGTCGCCAATGGAAGTATACCAAGACCTTTGCTGGGATGCTGCGGTTTCAGATCATTACGCTACTTCCCAAACGATTAGACCGCTTCCGGATGTTCCAGTCGGATTCGATGACCACGATGCCTTATAGTGCAGGGTGGGTCAAGTTATTCACGCAGTGCCACCCTAGAGATTGACAATGGCTCCCCTACAAGATGTATAAGCTGTGATATTGAAATCCGAACGTGAAGATTCGTGGACCCACATTGTGTCAGATTACTTTTGCTTTGCACCACTTGGACCCAGTACCCAGTACTCAGTATTCGATGCCTGTGTTTCAACTTTGCTCGATTGTTATAAATTCAGCTCGATCATTTGTGTTCGTTCGTACTCATTTGTTTGCTTTCTTCGTGTGCTTTCACCTTGCATGATATCATATAGGTTCACATGCATATATATAACTTTCATTCATTGCGCAAGTGTTTATTAGTACGAATGGAAGAATGCTCCCATGCTGAACGCACCCAGGGCCTGATGTTCGCGAAAGTTAGCATCCCTTGAATTCAGCCGACTAGTAACTGATCGATCATACACAAATATACACGCCATTGTCCGGAGCACGCCACAACTCCAAGTTAGAAACACCAAAATCTCATTCGGGGATTCAATCTATGTCCAAAGACTGAATCAAACTCAAAGTAAGTACTTCAAGAGTCACTAATAGTCGAAACCACACTCAGCCGAAATTAGCTTGGCGGTTTCACTGGTCAGGATCAGGGATAGTGAAACATTGTTGTGTCCTGACCAAATACGTGTGACTTCTTGTGTTGGTAACTATACCCTGTGGCATCGCAGAGAGAAACTTAGTGTTTGCTCAAGCGGATCCTGTTCCAAGTACCCAAGCTGCCAGGGTCTCTGACATCTCATAACCTGCATGTCCCATCACCAGGTGGAATCAAACAATGTCTTATTTTCTTAGGTCACTTGTAGGTATGCCTGGCGTTTCCAGGGTACCAGACTGGTTTCCTTGCCTGGCAAGTTTGTGGGTCCATGGATCCGTTGATACATATAAGTTGCTCACTGACATAACATTCCATTCACGATGGAGTATTCAAAGTACGACAATCTTCTTAGCTCTCTCTCTAGCCCCACATTTGCGTGGTCTGCTGGCCCAGAATCTGTGAGCAAACGAACCTCGGTCGTTCTCGTGATTAATGAGCGCCCTAGAAACTACTGGAGCCATTTTCCTACATTACCTCGTGCCCGAGTAAGGAAATCCGAAGTCAGCTGATAGCTGCCTTCAATGAATGGTTGCAAGTACCAGTAGATCAACTCGAAATCATTACCAGTGTCGTTGGCCTACTTCATAACGCAAGTCTTCTGTATGTTTCTCTCACCTGATGTGCTTTTTTATGTCTTATGTTGGTTTGGGTTTGCAACATGTCAGCGTTGACGATATTGAAGATAACTCAGAGCTCCGGAGAGGACGGCCAGGTATGTTCCATACCCTGTAATATATCCATGTTCATCTCAACACCAACAGTTGCACACAAAATATATGGAGTACCTCAGACAATCAACACAGCAAACTATGTATATTTCCTCGCATACGACGAGCTCTTCAAGATGGATCTGTTTGGGAAGACTGCAAATGGACGTCGCGCTGTGAAGCGACGAAGACTAAGCCCTCGCCTCCACTTCATATTGAACGGTTAGTTTCACTGTGCAACCAAGTTACGACTCACCTAAACGTCGCTGAAGAAGAACTCCTGATCCTTCACCGCGGTCAAGGGCATGAATTACTCTGGCGGGACAACATCCAGTGCCCAACAGAAGATGAGTACCTCGCCATGGTGAAGGATAGTGAGTATTTGTTCCCGATCGTTTCCGCCAGTGATCCTGATTACAGCACAGAGACCGGCGGACTCCTACGTATTGCCATCCGACTCATGATGGAGTGCGCAACCACCAACATGGATGTGTTAGTTCGCCGAATTACACCCCGTATCCTTATTGAACCACATTCCAGAAATTATATCCCGCTGATAAACCTGATCGGCATTTACTTCCAGATCCGTGACGACTACATGAATCTTCAGAGTAACTTGGTTTGCGCACCCCTCTGAAAACATTATCCTTGTCAAACTGACGCCCACTTCAACAGTATGCGAATCAGAAAGGGTTCGCCGAGGACTTGACCGAGGGCAAATTTTCCTTCCCGCTAATCCACGGGATCAGACAGGAACCGGACGACAGACGGATCATAAGTATGCCGGATTTTCTGTGACGGCTATATATACTCAATGGTGTAATAGGCATCCTCCAGAAACGGCCAAAGACACCAACTTTGAAACATCATGTCGTTTCTTATTTGAAGGACTCTACGCATTCGTTTGATTATACGCTCCGTGTGATGGAATCCTTGGACCGGCAAGCACGCAATGAAATGGCTAGACTTGGTGGAAACACGATGTTGGAATCCATCCTGGATAAGCTATGGGTCGGAGGGCGGGAACTTGCCTGAGACAATGACTCTGCAACATGTGATTTTGTGAGGTGCTGAATACATGTGTACTTGCAAGCTCGCCATGCCATTTATCCTGTTGTCTAATATGCTCTAGTCTCCCCAAGGCAGACCAAAGATTCAATGGAAGACAATCGTTTAAATATGCTCAAGGTTTCCAGTTTTAAATTGAAATCCATAAATTAGGTCTTTTTCAAACCAATTATGTACTATCACTTGACCAGTATTGCAAAATAAAAACACCATGTCTCACAGCTACACAACCACATAAGTAAGTATTGTACAAATTACATAGGCAGGTAGGGGACCATGTATGAAGGAACTTGAGATAGAAATTAAAGCAATATGTGAGGTGTAGAGGCTGCCAGAACGATGCCGGTTTATCGCACAAAATGACACAGAGTTGCAAGTGTTCCCATCCGCCAAATGGAGAGCTGTCACCCAGTGTCACACCTTACTTTACAACTCCGACGCTTTGATAACCAAATGCCGTGCAACGACCGCTGAAGGGTAGTGGCTTATGTAAGACTCTTTTCCGCACTGTGGTGGCTGCTGATGTCACTCCGCCAGTACTCCGCTCGACATTGTCACGTTCTTGCATCACTTCATTGCAATGTCAATCGTAATTGAAATGTCCTCTTGACTGCATCCAAAAATTATGTAGGAAGTGGGGAAGTATGTGAAGAATCTCATTTCAGCTTTGTATGTTTATCTGGTGTGATTTGATTTCAGCCCTGACGAGTTGTTCTGAAAATAGCCCCTTTGGAGCAGTTAATGGTGTCCTGCTCGTGCACAGACGTATTTTAT